>Ga0206130_10006706_pt1 | contig 13051 bp, 9 predicted proteins | sample Helgoland_Spring_9_FD_148637 | JGI IMG/M metagenome (GOLD analysis project Ga0206130, IMG submission 148637) | Pelagic subsurface seawater microbial communities from Kabeltonne, Helgoland, North Sea - Helgoland_Spring_Bloom_20160512_1 | ecosystem: Environmental > Aquatic > Marine > Epipelagic ... | reverse complement strand
GGCCATCAGTGGCCTGGAAGTAAGCATTGACCAAGTAGCCCAGCGATTCCATGACCCATTCCGTGCTGATGATCAGGTGTTGGGTCACGTATTCATCGAGCAGGGTAGCTGGCTTCAGGTATTCCTCATACGTCAGGTGCCAAGCGATGTATCCGCCAAAACCAAAAACCAGAAAACGGAAAACGTCCGGTTGAGACCGGACGAATTCACTGATTTTTTGGATCCAACGCATTGCGAGGATCAATATCGGTACAAATCGGATTTAAATGGCCCCTCTACAGGAACTCCGATGTAATCGGCTTGCTCGGTGGTGAGTTTCTCCAGTTGCACATTGATCTTGTCCAAGTGCAACCGCGCCACCTCCTCGTCCAAGTGCTTGGGCAGTGTGATCACCTCGTTGCTGTAAGCATCGTTGTTGTTCCACAACTCCAATTGCGCCAAAACCTGGTTGGTGAAGGAGTTGGACATGACGAAGCTTGGGTGACCCGTCGCACAACCCAAATTGACCAACCGCCCCTCAGCCAAGACAATGATGTCGTTGCCGTTCACATTGTACAAATCAACCTGAGGCTTTATGGTGTCTTTTGTATGTCCGTGGTTCTCGTTGAGCCAAGCCATATCGATTTCATTGTCAAAGTGACCAATGTTGCAAACGATGGCTTTGTCATTCATCGCTTCGAAATGCTCGCCCGCAATGATGTCCTTGTTGCCTGTTGCCGTTACGATGATGTCGCACTCTTTCACGGCATCTGTCATGCGCTTCACTTCGTATCCGTCCATTGCGGCTTGCAACGCACAAATTGGATCGATTTCGGTAACCATCACTCGGCACCCTGCATTGCGCAGTGAGTCCGCCGTACCCTTTCCCACATCCCCGTATCCTGCAACAACAGCCACTTTTCCGGCCATCATTACATCCGTCGCTCGGCGAATCGCATCGACGGCTGATTCACGGCAACCATACTTGTTGTCGAATTTGGATTTTGTCACCGAATCATTCACGTTGATGGCAGGCATGGGCAACGTGCCATTCTTCATGCGGTCATACAACCGCAACACGCCTGTCGTTGTTTCCTCCGACAAACCTCTAATGCCCTCTGCCAATTCTGGGTAACCGTCCAAGACCATATTGGTCAAATCCCCTCCATCGTCCAAAATCAAATTCAATGGCTGGCGATCCGCTCCAAAAAAGAGGGTTTGTTGAATGCACCACTCGAATTCTTCTTCTGTCATTCCCTTCCATGCGTAGACGGGAATCCCCGCAGCAGCGATGGCGGCCGCAGCATGGTCTTGCGTAGAGAAAATGTTGCATGAAGACCAGGTTACATCCGCTCCCAACTCGACCAGCGTTTCAATCAATACCGCAGTTTGGATGGTCATGTGGAGGCAACCGGCAATGCGCGAACCCGCCAACGGTTTTTCTGAGCCATATTTGTGTCGCAACGTCATCAAGCCGGGCATCTCTGCTTCGGCCAGACGAATTTCTTTCCTTCCCCATTCAGCTAAGCTGATGTCCTTTACTTTGTAAGGCAAATACTCTTTGGTCATTGTAGTGCTCATAATGCTCTGATTTCGAGTGCAAAAATACTCATTAATTCACAAATCGCGAGTGATTTAACCCTTGTTCACGTCCTTCAACGCGCTTCCAATGCCTGAAATCCAAATTTTAATCCATTCATCGGTTCCTCAAACGATTATCGCACGGGTTTCGGCCACCGATGCAGAATTGGCGAATTGGGCAATGCGCCAAACGCGTTTTCCCAAACGAGTCCTCACGGCACTCTCCAACCACCGAAAATTGGAACACTGCGCAGTCGATGGAGCGATGCAGGCATTTTCCGATAATGCATCAACTGCGTCCATCGTTCATGACGAGCACGGAAAGCCAACGCTTTTGTCAAACGAAAAATGCATCAGTATTTCACACCACACCCAAAACAACAGCTGTTGGGTAATGATCTGCTTGGGTGATCATCCCGTGGGCTGCGACATTGAGCGACCCCGGGCACAATTGTCAGCCATAGCCAGTCGATTTTTAAGCGATCAAGAACAAAATAATTTCAATACTACGCCAACTCTCTGCTGCGCATGGGGCATCAAAGAGAGCATGTTCAAGACCATCGGCCATGGCGTTGATTTCAGAAAAGATTTGAAGGTTGATGCGTTTCAATTCCCGAAAGAGGAGATTGCAGCAGCGGGCATTCCCGTCCAAATGGCAATGGAAGTCACCGGCACCGTGAAAGGAAAAAGATCGCGATGGCAAATCTGGAAAGTGAACCCCTTGGATGAAGGAAATGATGACGCTGCGTCTTTGTATGCCGTGGCGGGACCCCTGGATGAATTGGAGCCGAATGCATAGTAGATCCTCCTGATTCTCGTTCAGGCATATCCGCTCGCGGGCTGCCTCCAATTTGAAGCACAAAAAAAGGAGCAATCATGCTCCTTTTCTCAATATCATAGTAGCCACCAGGTGGCTGAATGTACTTATCTACTTATCGTTCGATGCCTTTGTGGCGACGCTCAGAACTCACCGTCAGCTTCTTTCGTCCTTTCTGGCGACGTGAGCTCAAGACGTTACGTCCATTAGCGGAAGACATGCGCTTGCGGAAACCGTGCTTGTTGCGGCGCTTGCGTACTGAGGGTTGAAAGGTCCTTTTCATTTCTCTTCGTTATTTCAAGAATCGTTTCTGATCCATGACCCAAAATAGGGAGTGCAAAGATAGTCACAGATTTCGTGCGTCCAAACCCCTGACGTGAAAGATGCACGAATTTTTCCGTTCTATTGGCACAAAGAGGGCTTAATTTCGCACCTAGTCCGTCAGGATCTCATTACCCCAACCGTCAGCAACCAGCCAATAATGCGCAAAGAAGTCACCGAAAAGCGTTCATTCCGATGGAAAAATTGGAGGACAGTCCTGCGCATGGGCACATACTTGAAACCGCACGCTTGGGGATACGCATTGGGTGTCATCATCATCAGTATCAGTGGCTTACTCACCTTGATGGTTACACGGCTTTGGGGGCAATTGGGTGGAGTCGGCACCGCTTCAAGCATGAGCGATGGAGCCACCGATACGGCGCCCGACGCATCCTTGGCGTTCTTGCCATTTGACCTGAACGATTTGACCGAAATCGGCTGGTTGATCTTGGTGGTGCTTGGGGTGCAGGCCTTATTGAGCTTTACCCGGGTCGTACTCTTTGCCAAAATGACAGAGGATATGATGTTGGCGATGCGCAAAGATGCATTTGAAGCCATCGTCAGCATGCCGATGGGATTCTTTGACACACGACGTGTAGGGGATTTGAATAGCCGCGTATCCGCTGACATCACCTCGATACAAGACATTTTTACCACGACACTTTCCGAATTGCTCCGGCAACTCATCATCATCATTGGTGGGATTTTGGCGCTGCTCTATTTTTCGGTGACGTTGACCTTATTGATGCTGGCAACGCTGCCGGTCATGATCATCGCTGCAATCTTGTTCGGCCGGTTCATTCGGAAATTATCCAAACGCACCCAAGATCAAGTCGCTGATTCCAACACCATCGTGCAGGAAACCCTGACCGGCATCATCAGTGTAAAGAGTTTTGCAAACGAGGCTTGGGAGTTGGTCCGATACGTCCGAAGCATCGGAGACATCCGCTCATTGGCCATGAAAGGAGCGATTTGGCGGGGAGCCTTCGGTTCGTTCATCATTCTTTTCATCTTCGGCGCCATCACCCTGGTCATCTTCAAAGGCGCTGAGCTAATGACGACCGGCGGATTGGCCAGCGAACACTTCTTTACTTTTTTGTTAATGACGGGACTTGTGGCAGGCTCCATTGGCGGAATTGCGGCTCAATTCTCGGCGTTGCAACGCGGTTTGGGCGCCATCGAATCCTTGATGGAAATGATGGACGAACCGCGTGAGGTAGTGGAGACGACTGAATCAAATGCACAGCCCGATGTGACGCTCAAGGGAGATGTTGTCTTCGATAAGGTACACTTCCATTACCCCAACCGAGAAGACGTAACGGTGCTCAATGACATCAATTTGCGCATCGCTCCCGGCGAACGGGTGGCATTGGTCGGTGCGTCGGGGGCGGGAAAGTCCACCATCGCTTCTCTTTTATTGCGTTTCCATGACCCGGTAACCGGGGAAGTGAGCATTGATGGCAAAGCGCTCAAAGCATTCCCGCTTTCCAGCCTGCGCAAGCGCATGGCGTTTGTCCCCCAAGAAGTCATTTTATTCGGCGGCGATATTCGGACCAACATTGCCTACGGTCGATTTGATGCAACAGACACCGAAATCGAAGAAGCTGCCCGCAAAGCGAACGCCTACGATTTCATCCAATCCTTCCCGGAAGGATTGGACACCTTGGTGGGAGAACGAGGGGTGCAATTGTCCGGGGGCCAGCGCCAGCGGATTGCGATCGCCCGTGCCATCTTGCGCGATCCCGATTTATTGATTTTGGATGAGGCAACCAGCGCCCTGGATGCTTCGAGCGAAAAAGAAGTGCAAATGGCTTTGGACACCTTGATGAAAGGCCGAAGCAGCCTAATCATCGCTCACCGACTGAGCACCATCAAGAGTGCGGACAAAATCGCTGTTCTTTCCAACGGTTCCATCGTAGAGTTGGGGCAGCATGAGGACCTCCTCGCCCAAAAAGGACCGTACCATGCATTGGTCAAGAACCAGGAAGTGGGCTGACCTTGATGCTTTCAACGAAAGGTTGTATTTTTAGAGGTGAATATTAGAAACATGAAAAAGGCATTGGTCACGGGGATTACAGGGCAGGATGGGGCATATCTGACCGAGCTACTTTTGGATAAAGGTTACGAGGTGCATGGGGTCAAGCGACGCTCTTCGCTGCTGAACACCGACCGCATTGATCACTTGTACCAAGACCCGCACGAAAAAAACCTGCGCCTCAAGTTGCATTACGGTGACCTCACGGACTCGACCAATCTCATTCGAATCATCCAGGAAGTCAAGCCAGACGAAATCTACAACTTGGCAGCCATGAGCCATGTCAAAGTGAGCTTTGACACGCCGGAATACACCGCAAATGCAGACGGCATCGGAACGCTGCGCATCTTGGAAGCCATCCGCATCTTGAACCTCGAAAAGGAATGCCGATTTTACCAGGCCTCCACCTCAGAATTGTACGGGTTGGTGCAGGAAACACCCCAAAGCGAAACCACTCCATTCTACCCACGAAGCCCCTATGGGGTGGCCAAATTGTATGGATTTTGGATTGTAAAAAATTACCGCGAATCCTATGGAATGCATGCGTCCAACGGCATTCTATTCAACCACGAAAGCCCGTTGCGCGGAGAGACGTTTGTTACCCGGAAGATTACCCGTGCGGTCGCACAAATCCATTTGGGTTTGCTGGACCAGATGTATTTGGGCAACCTCGATGCTCAGCGCGATTGGGGACACGCCAAGGATTACGTGGAAGGCATGTGGCGCATGCTCCAGCAAGACGAGCCGGATGATTACGTTTTGGCCACTGGACGCACCGTGACCATTCGTGAATTTGTAAACATGTCTTTTGCCGAGGTAGGACGCGAACTGGATTGGCAAGGTTCGGGAGTGGATGAAAAAGGAATCTGCAAAGAAACCGGCGAGGTATTGGTCAGTGTCGATCCCCGCTATTTCCGGCCTGCGGAGGTGGAATTGTTGGTCGGCGATGCCTCCAAGGCGAAGCGCGTCCTGGGATGGGAGCCTACTTCAACGCTCGAGCAACTGTGCAGCGAAATGGTCAAAAGCGACGTCAGCTTGTTTCAGCGAAACAAACTACTCAAAGACGGCGGACACGAGGTGTTCAATCAATACGAGTGATTTCAACTCATTTTGAATGAAGTCCTTGGACGATTCTCAGATAATCCTTCGCCTGATGGGTTCTGAAATAGCTTGACAGCTTCTGCTCGCGATCTTCTTCGTCAAGATTGAAATCCATTCTTTTGACTTCTTGCCCCAATATGGCAGGAAATGACGCCACATCCTTCCTGTTGAATAGCCTGCCCGAATCAGTCTCATGAAGGATCCGATGCACATCCGACTCTTCTTCGCCCAAGTAGAAGATGCTCCGTGAGGCCCTGAGGTATTCAAACAGTTTTCCAGGAATATGGCCTGAATTATACTGCTTTGGCCCAGCCAAAAACAATCCATCGGCAGCTTGCTGGATGCCCGGTATTTCCTCCATTGACCGATTCCCGTGAAAGTGTATGAAAGAAAACGTTCGCTCAAGACGCTGCTGGTAATGCGGAGGAACAGACCCATAGAAGTCAAATTGAATCAACCGCACGCCAGGGGACGCATTGTGCGAAGCAACCGATTCTAAGAACGGTTCAATCTCATAAATATCAGTGAGCATACCCGTGTAGACTACACGGAAAACTTGCTCCAAGTCTGGCGCTTTTGGAGACAAAATATTACCGTCAATTCCATTGGGAATCACATGAAAGTCCTCGAGATTCCGATGCGAGACTTTTCCATGCAAAAGCGATTGAAACCCCCAACTCACCGTTGTGACCGCATTCGCCTTATCCAAGACACATCGCTCGAGACGGCGATCGATATTTCGAGAGACCAAAGAATGACCCAGCTGCTCGTAATAAAATATGTCCGTCCACGGATCCCTGAAATCTGCGACCCACTTCACGTTGCTCTTGTGCGCCACACGCTTGCCAATCAACTGCACTGAGTGTGGGGGACTCGTTGTGATCATCGTATCAATGCCGTATGAATCGACGATTTCCAAAGCCTTCTTAACTGCTTGATTATTCCACGTTTTCCTTGGGTCAGGAATGAAAAGGTTGCTTCTGAGTCTCGTCAGCAAATTGACGCCTTTTTGCCCTTCGGTATTCAGCGAAAACCCCTGAGGCGGTATATGCTTTTTGAAGAGCTTCTTCGTGAGTTGAAAGGGATTCCAAGCACGGATTCTATGGACGGAAATTCTCGAGTCGACTGAATCCAATAACCCCGCGTCAATGGAGTGGTATTCCGCGGATTCCTTCTCTAAAGTCAAGACATGAACCTCAGCATTCAAGCCGGCAAACTGATTGGAAAGAGAAAGCCATCTTTTCACCGCGATACCACCGGCAGGCGGCCAGTAGTAGGTGATGATGAGGATTTTGGGGCTTTTTTCCATTCCGTTAAGGATATCTGACTTACTCCAACGTTGGGCTTTGGCTCCACGCTCCACTCAAGCGCAGCAATTCCACATCGGCCATTTGCCAGGCATTCAAGGCTTGAATCTGCTGTTGCTCAGCATTCATTCGTTGGATTTGAAATTCGCGAAAATCCAACGAGTTGATGGCTCCTGTTGCCAATCGTTCTGAAGCAATCTCAAGAACGCGAACACAATTTTCAGTGAGTTGCTCACTCACGGCATACGCGGCAGATGAAGCGGTCCAACGGGACCAAGCATCGGCAAGCAACCTCTCCACTTCCCGGTACTCGTCCAACGCTTGATTCTCAGCCATAGCGACTTGGATTTTCGCTTGCTGGATCGCCCTACGCGTGGCGCCTCCATTGAATAGATTGAAATTGAGGGAGATGTTTGTGGCTATATTGACCGTGCGGCCGTCCGCCGACAAGTCACCCGCACTGAATCGGCTGACTTGATCATTTTGACTCGCATTGAGCAAAAGAGTCGGACTCATACGAGCTTGCGCTTGCTGGACCCCTGTTCGGGCAATCTCCTGAGAAATCAAGGCATTTTGAATGGTTGTTGCGTTTGATAGTGCCCCATCCTTTATTTGGTCAATGTCCTCAATGTTTTCTGGGGCCATCAATGGCGATGAAAATGTCCAGGAACTGGAGGTCGCATCACCCATGAGGCGATTCAGTGAAAGCACCGCCTGACGCACGTTGATGCCTTGTTGCATCCAGGCCAAACTATCCGTCAACACGGCATTCTCAAATTGCAGCTGGTCAAATGTCGTTGATGCTCCCGATGCCCTCCTTGCATCGATCCACGTCAATCGATCGCGGGACATTTGCATGGATGACGCCAGCACATCCCGCACCGCACGTTGAACCAAGACCGAATTGTAGGCCATGATGGTAGCGGCAATTGTTTGTTCAATCACCAGATTCACTTGGCCTTCTGCTTGTTCCTCGATGCGCTCCAATGCCCGCTTATTGGCAAACATGCCCATACCGTCAAAAAGCACCCAGTTCAGTTGACCCGCCACATTCACCGATTCACTTTCAATTCTTTCTTGGAGGAATGACGTAGGATTTTTTGATTGATCACTGATTGCACTCGCACCTGTCGCTGAAACACCCAATGTCGGCAATGCACCAGCCGCTCCCCAGGCATTCCCAATGGCAGCAACTTCTGCCTGTTGTTGAGCGAGTCGAATCCCCAAATTGTTCTGGAGCGAATGGGCTACAGCATCCTCCAAACTCAATGTCTGTTGAGCTTGCACTGCTGTAACGCTCATCAAAAACACGATGCAGATTCGCTGCAACCGCCGCAAAAATATGACCGATCGTTTAGGCATGTTTGCTGTCATTCTTCGAAAGATTGTTCTTCTCGGTTTGCCGGCTCACCCGCCTCCATAGACGGCCAATCGCCGCGCTTGATCCACACCCAACTGCGATGCAGCGGGTTGATCCATTGCAAGTAAATTGGAAGCAAGACTAAAATGATGACGGTCACGAACAGAAGACCAAACGCCACTGCGATGGCCATGGGAATTAGAAATTGTGCTTGAAAACTCTTGTTGAGCATCAAAGGTGCCAAGCCCGCAACCGTCGTAATTGAAGTCAAAACAATGGGCCTGAATCGGCTCATCCCTGCCTCCCAAATGGCCTTTTTGACGTGCATCCCATTCTTCAAATTCACATTGAAGGCCGCAACAAAAACGAGCGCGTCATTGACCAAAATTCCGATCAACGCAATCATACCCAGGATGGAAAAAAGACTGATCTGTGCGCCCAAGATCCAGTGTCCCAAGCTCACACCGATGAAACCAAATGGAATCAGACCAAAAACAGCCAAACCTTGCAATGGTGATCGAAAAGCAAGGATGATGATGAATAACATGAGCGCAAAAATCAAGGGCATGACCCGTTGAATGCTTTCCTGCGACTTGATCACTTCCCGATTTTGACCCTCATAGCTAGGCGTTATGCTCGGGTAACGCTGTAAAATTGCCGGCAACACATCTGCTTTGATCGCCGCATTGGCATCCGAAGCACTGACTTCTGGACCTGCAAGATCGGCGGATACCTGAACCTCACGCTGACCGTAGAGTCGGTTGATGGCACTGATTCCGCGGCCCACTTCTACCTCCGCAATTTCGGTCAGTGGTATTGAGTTCCCTGCGATGGAAAGCACTCGAAATGCCTGCAAATCACCCAGCGATTGGCGGTCCCGTTCATCCAATCTCACCCACACCCGGACTTCATCGCGGCCCTTTTGCAGCCGCTGTGCTTCAGCACCAAAGAAACTTTGTCGGATTTGAGCCATGACGGATTGATGTGTGAAACCCAATTGAAAAGCCCGAGGCTTCAATTGAATGGACACTTCTTGCATGCCTTTTTGGTTGTTGTCGATGACATCTTTGAGGTCTTCACGCTGGAGCATCGCCGCCTTGAGCTCTTGCGTAGCCGCCTCCAGTTCCCTTAAATTATTTCCCAACAGTGAAACCGAAACCGGTCGTCCAAACGGAGAGAAAGCTGCGAAGCTCAAGTTCTCTGCGCCAAACACAGTGCCCACGCGTTCGCGAATCATGCCTGAAATATCGGTCGACTGCACATTGCGTCGTTCGCCATCGAGCAACTGAACATTGAGAAGGCCGTTGAACATGGATGGACCAATTCTCTTGTCTACCGCCTGAATCACCTGCAAGCTATCGTCGCGTTCAGATGACAGCTCCTCATTGACCTGCCAAACGATGGCTTCTATGCGGTCCAATTCACTCTTTGTGATCTGCTCACGCGTGCCGGATTGCATGGTTAAATTGATGGACAAGTTGTCTCCTTCAATGAACGGGAAGAATGTCGTTTTGACCAATCCACTTCCGATCAAGCCAGGCACCGAGACCAAGAAAACCGCCACAATAATGCAAAACATAACCCATGGTTGCTTGAGGCTGAAACGCAACACAGGCGCGTAGATTTTATCCCGCATGCCATTCATGATCTTGCGCATCAAGCGCTCAATCGCATTCGGTTCAAAGTTGCGCCGCAAGGCCTTCGAATGACCGATGTGCGCGGGCAAAATCAAGGCGCCTTCTACCAGTGAAAAGACCAACGTCAGAATAATGACCGTGGCCATGTCACCGAAAAAATCCCCGAGTTGTCCTTCAATGTAATAAAATGAGGAGAAGGCGACCACAGTGGTGATGATGGCCGCGAACACGGCGGGAAGCACCTCAAGCGTTCCATTGATGGTTGCCTCCATCCGGGATTCGCCGCGCTCGTAGTGCTGGTAAATGTTTTCGGCAATGACAATTCCGTCATCGACCAAAATTCCAATGACCAAGATCATTCCAAACAACGAAATGACATTGATGGTAACCCCCAACGAACCGGCAAACAAAAACATGCCCATGAAGGAGACGGGAATCGCAAGCGCCACCCAAAAGGCCAATCGAATGTTCAGAAATAAGGCCAGAAACAAAATCACCAGAAAAAAACCAATGATGCCATTGTTCACCAGCAAATCTATGCGCTGATTGAGAACAGTGCTCGAATCTCGGATGACCTCAATGCGCGTCGCTGATCCTTTGTCATTGTACTGCTTGATGTACTCCCGCACGTAGGCCGTGATGTCCAAAATAGATTCAGAAGTGAGATTATTGACCGTAATCACAGCGGCAGGTTCACCATTGAACCAATTGCGTGAGGGGTCATTTTCTGCCCAACGCTGTTCAATTTGAGCCACATCGCCCAATCGAACGATCCGACCATCGCGGTTGGCACGTATGATGATATCACGCATCGACTCCACGTCATACTTCCGAAATCGGCCGCGGATGATCATCTCTTCATCTGCGAGTTTCAATCGCCCACCCGTCGTTTCCAAGTTGGCATTTCCGACCGCCTGCGCCACTTCAGTGACACTCAGATTCAATTCATTCAGCTTCGCTTGGCGCATGCTGATTTCAATTTCCTCATCCGGAAAGCCGCTCAACTGAACTTGAGAAATCACCGAAGCACTGCGCAAATCCGTTTCGATACGGCGTGCCTCTCCCTTGAGAATGCGGAGGTCATTGACGCCCGTAACAGCGAATGAAATGGCCACTCCAATGGCGTCTTGTTTGAAAACAATGGGGGGTTCCATGCCCACAGGAAAACTCGCAATGCGGTCCACCGCGTTTTTGACATTCTGCAAGGCCTCGTCCGTAATCGCTGGAGAGTCCGTTTCAATTGAAATCGTACCCGCATTCTCGCTGCACACTGATTTCACTTGGTCCAACCCTGAAATCCCTTTGAGGTTTTCCTCAATCTTCGCCACAATGCCCTCTTCAATTTCTGCCGCAGAGGCACCCGGATACACAACTTGGATTTGAATTTGCTTCGATTCGGTAACAGGAAAGAAATTGGAACTGAGGTTGGTCAATCCGACATATCCCGACACCAGAATGGCCAGCATGAGCAAATCACCTGTGAGGTTGTAGCGAACAAAATACCGAATGAGGCTGCGCATCAGTCTTTGATTTCGTCGGTTTTGGAGCTGACCATCATGCCATCAAAGGCGTTGGTCAATGCTTCGCTCAGCACAACCTCTCCTGATTCCAACCCTCTGCCGAGGGCCTGCGACCTGGATCGAAAAAGCACCTCAACCTCCCGTTCCATCAACTGATTTTCAGCTACAACGTAAACCTGATTGTCATTGTGCATCCAAGACAAAGGAATCTCAAAGACACCCTGCAATGGCTTGCTTTTGATTTCTCCGGTCAAAAACCGACCATCGCGAATGGCCGCATCGTGGCCCTTCGCCGGGGAAACCCTACAAAAAACACTTGCAGACTGTGTCGCTGGATCTACATTTCCTGCAACGCGGTGCACTACACCACTTGCCACTGTTGTTCCTTGCTCATCGAAGAAGCGCACCGAATCCTGCTGAGCGACGGTGGACAAATAACGAGCATGGACGGCTGTTTTGATTTCGTATTCCCCTTCCCCTACCAAGACCCCGGCCATCTGCCCCGCGCGGACCAATCCTCCTGGCCGAACATTGGCCTGTACGACCACACCATCGAAAGGCGCTCGCACTTGAAATTTGCTCAATCGCTCCTCTGCAGAGCGAATGCTGTGATAACTCGAGATGACCCCGCGGTTGGCAAGAAATAGCCGCTCCCTGTTGGTGGCCGTTTCGGGCAAATCCGGCAATGACTGATTCACATTCAATTCATTGACATAGTTGGCCCAAATCGCTCCCCTCTCTTCAAAATCCATTTGAAGATCCGCCAATTGACTGCTGAGCAACTGGAGGAATTGGCTTCGTTGAGCAATCAAAGCCAACCGCGACTCTGTGTCGTCCAGTGATAAAATGATTTCGCCGGCATCGAACTTGGTCCCTTCGCGAAATTCGTCGTCACCCATGTCCAGATTGCCCGTCACTTCCGTGATCAGATCCATGCGGTACAACGCTTCAACACGGCCTTCCACTGGAGTTTTAGGACTGATGGTAGCGATTGTCACCCGCGATGTACGAACCGCTCGAGGGCTCACAGGATTGTCGGAAACAGGCATCTCCTCTTTGATGGAGATAAGTCCGTTCATGATGCCGACTCCCGCACCGAGAATGGCCGCTCCAAGAACAAATCGAATGGTACCTTTTACTAAAGAGTTCATGTTTCACTAACATTTTTGCAGCCACAAGTTCACCAAAAGGACCAGAGTTAGCATTCACATTGGTGAATTAATACCCACCTCAAACTGTTATCATCTTTGACGCATCAAGCCGCCACAAATCAGAAGTTGTCCAAATCGGTTGGGCGCATGATGCCGAACCATTTGAGTGTTTTATCGCCGATGCCCGGGACTTCGACGTGGATGATGTAGACGCCACCAGCGATGGGGACGTTTCGTTCGTT
>Ga0206130_10006699_pt1 | contig 13061 bp, 10 predicted proteins | sample Helgoland_Spring_9_FD_148637 | JGI IMG/M metagenome (GOLD analysis project Ga0206130, IMG submission 148637) | Pelagic subsurface seawater microbial communities from Kabeltonne, Helgoland, North Sea - Helgoland_Spring_Bloom_20160512_1 | ecosystem: Environmental > Aquatic > Marine > Epipelagic ... | reverse complement strand
AGCGTGATGACTCATTGCCTCTTGATAGAGAGTTTCGGCTTCGTGATATCGGGCTGCATCATCTAAAAATTGAGCATAAGAAATCAAAAGGTATATATAAGGCTCCGCCCATTTCGCATCATTGAAACGTGCAAGTTCATTACTTCTATTATATAATGTTTTAGCCTCGAGCATGTGCTCCTCAACCTCACTTAATTGGTCCTTATCAATGAGGTTCAGAGCCCAGTGTTGTTGCATATCCCCCCACTTTTTATGTATACGAAAGCGCGCCTCTCTAGTGTATGCCGTTTTAGACGCCTCGGCATAAAACTCATCTGCCTTATTCCATTGCTTCTGCTCACTGTAAACCGATGCTACATTGATCTTGGATATCACGTTGTATGGATGCCGCTCTATCGAGGCTAAATAACACTTCTTTGATAGGCCAAGAAAATGCTCTTTGAGTTCAGGGCTCTCGCACTCTCTGGCCTCCATATAATAGAGTGTTCCTAGCCGCTGATACCGCGTCCAATGCGGAGCCCGTTTCAGTGATTCCTTCAAAACAGGAATCCACATATCTCGATCGACTAGCTCGGGCCTCCAAGCCCCGTCTTCCTTGGCTATTTTGTTTTTGATTAATGGCAACCCCGCCCATAACTGTTGGCCTCCTAAACCGATAGCACCTAACCCAAGAATTGATAGCGTAAGCGCTATAAGGCGGCACATGCTACTTTGTTTTATTTCATCGGCTAATGTATTGCTAGAATCCGTGTTATTCCATGAAGGCAAAGGCAAAATCCACACGGCACAACAAATCATCAAAAGTAAATTTGGCATTAGACGGGTTGGGAAATCAAAACAAATATGTACAGCCATAGCAACTATTCCGCAACTACCTGCAATGGCCAATGCCATTGCATTTGATCCGCGCCGCAAACCATTTTCTCCAACTTTTTCAGATAGCCGGCTAACTTGCCTTAGTCCCAAAACAAGATGAGCAAGCAATAATGTCGTTATTAACAAGAACCCGACAAACCCATAATCCGTTAACAGCTGTAGATATTCATTATGCACAAACTCAGGGCTTTTTTCCCCAGAACCCAATCCACCCCAATATGTATTACATAGATAGGAAAAGCTGCGACTACCTGCACCGATCCATGGATAATCAACCCATTGATCTCCAGCCATAGCCCATAAAGGCACGCGGATGCCAGAGTCAAACATCGTTGGTAAGCTTTTTACCCCCCTCTCGCTAAATACCCAGAATCCCCCGAGCGTAGCAGCAGCCAGTATTAACATTCCGAACGCAAACCCTGCACGTGTCACCCAACTTTGCACTTTAGCTGCCTGCTGCTTAAAGGAAACTGTAAGCAGCAGAGTAAATACAATAAGGGCTGGGCCCAAACTGAGTACCGCCGATCTTGATTGTGCCCCTATAGCTAAGCCCAACGCGGCTATGCCAAGTAAAAAAACTGCACCTCTTACCGAAAAAGTAAGCCTACCCCAAACACCAAGACTCATACACAACAATCCTGCAATCACTGCAAAATTTGCAAAACTTCCGTAATAGCCATACATGCCTGTAACCTGCTTAGGACTGGACCTTGAGGAACCCTCAAAATACCGAGCTAAAGAATAGCCTTCAACGCCATTAAACTGCAACAAACAATACAAGACATGCAGGGCCAGTAATAAAATGACGGTTATGGCAAGCCCTTGCCGTATCTTAATTCCATCTTTGCCCGTCAGGGCATATCCCGCGATAAGATATAGGCTAGAAGCCGGAATAATGAGCATTAAATCTTCAATTCCCAAATCCCTTACTGGGGACAAATAGGCACGTGTAATAAAGTAAACTATGGAACTCAGAATCAGTATAATTAGCCAAGGCCTTATACCTGAGCTTTTTCCAGTTTTCATAACTGGCGATTTACCAAGTTTAAGCATAGAAATCGCTGCACATAACGACGCAATACCAAGAGCTATCGCAGCTGGCGCCTGCAAGGGAATGTTGAGCGTAGTTCCAAGCAACGCAGCTAACAAAAGACTACCACAGGTTAAAAATAGAATTATGTATTTCATCTATTAAACGTTTTTAGGGGCCAGTAATAACTAAGGCACCTTACTCTCGACATTTCACCATTGCGCTTACCATACTATTACCAACATCTTGCCACGTATCTAGTTGATCTACTGGTGGCTTCATATTTTCAAGTGCATCATTTAAACGTGATGCAAATGACTGATAATCATCGTTTGAGAACAAAAACTCATTTGAAAGGTTTTCTCGGTGTGGCGGAATATCTGATGCAAGAGGAATTACGCCTTTTCTTATCGCCTCACAAGGCGGCATCCCAAATCCTTCGTATGCAGAAAAATAGACCAACACTTTTACTTTTCTCCACAAGCCCATCATCTCCGCTTCAGATAATCTTGGCGTCATTTCCCAGTCAGATCCTGCAGGCCAATGAGCATTATCTGGCATGCAACCAACACCATAAATCTTAGATCGGTTGCCTGTTTGTTTTTTCCAGCGCTTCAACCACGCGATCGACTGCTTGCTTAACTTGTGCGGGTGAGGCGATATAAAGACAAGTATCCCACTTCTCTCTTCAGCATCAGTCGGCAGGTCAACATTAGGTTCAAACCCTATTCCGACTTTCTTTGCTAGCATCTTGCGCCCCGAACTAACTAGTTCATCAAGTGTAAATTGACTGTTCGTAACTATAAGGTCTGCTTTTTGAACAGCTCGACGATAACACCAGGAAAAATAGCACTTTTCAACTATTGAGATTCCGGACCAGCCCATCGCTGCATAACATTTAAAAATGTTATCATGAATATATGAACAAACCTTAACCTTAAACCACAGCAGCAAAGGCGGGAAGCCTTTTGGCAATATCAACCAATCAACATCAAGCTGCCTAACTTCACGAACAAGCCCCCACTGATCCCACAATAATCGCCGCCAGCCTCTTGGAGCTTCCTCACTGCAGCCAACAATCTCGATTTTATTGTTAGCCTGCAATTCTTCAAACGTCTCTGTAAGCGAACTATTAATCAGCAGGATTAATTTAGTGATGCGCTCATCCTCTGCAAGCGCACGAGTCAAACCAATTGCTACATTGTATATTCCAATCGACTTCGTATTAGAGAAATCTTGATCTCTCAAATTTATACATACCCTCATTTAGATATTTATTGGTGATTTTTAGGCATAGCCGTTGAAGCGACTGACCTCATTAAATACGACTTCTGTCTCATCTGCATATGGCACGATGGGCAGCGATGTCAGCGCATATACGCTCTAATGAGCCTTCTGTCCTGTCAAAGCCATCTACCCAAGACGAATAGATCAAATACGACCCAATCCATAAATCAACATTCTTACCCCACCCTGTGTTATGCAAAAATAATGCCCCCTGTTCAGTGTCTGCCCACTTACAGCAATCAACAATCGCGTCATCTAAAGAGGCTCCATCCACTAGCATAACACGTTGAATCATGTAATGCAGCCAATCCCAACCTGCCAAACCATCCAAGCGTGCATACTCCCAATCCATCACATTGACTACGCCCCCTTCGGATATTTTGATATTCCACGGTGCAAAATCTCCATGATACAACCCCACTTTAACATCTAACTCCCCCAATCGTTCGATAAAATCAGAATAACCTTTTCTACCGCCCAGGCGTTCATGAAATTTTAATGATTCCCAAATCTGGGTATCCCTCAATCTCTTTAGCGTAAAATGTCTCAGCCAATCATCGAGAAGTGCAAATACTTGGCCATCTTGCTTCTGGACAGGAGAATCGCCTATGATGAATGGAGTCGTGTAATAATACCAATCAGCGCGACAGCGACACTTTTTCACTGTTGCTATTCCAAGATAATTCTCGGGCAATGATAAAATCGTCTTCGCCTCCGCTTCAACCGATTGTTTGCCGATTTCCCCAACTCCAATTTTTGCGACCGCTACCTCATTATGATGCTGATAAACCACAATGACCCTTCGAGCTTCTGCCTCTGGATTGCCCAACAAAAAGCCAATCTTTCTATGACTCTTAACAAGGTCAGCCAAAGCACTATCTGAGGCAACCTCCATATCGAATGAAGGTAATATACGATGAAGCCCGAATATTATTAATATCGAAACCCCCCGCACCCACAATTTGGCTTTATTCGATTGTGGCTGATACAAACCCAAGGTCAAACCTGCCAACTCCTTATCCTCCGGCAACGCCAGCAACAGATAGCCCTTCCGCTTCAAACAGTAAAAACGTAATGATGTCACAACATCACCACCCCCCTGCAAAGCATCTAGAATTTGAATATCTTTCATCGCCTCAAAATAACGTAAATTCAAAGTGGAATGACCCCGAAAAACAAAGCCAGCAGCTTATTAGCGTAACAATTTCTACTTCATCTCCACTCCTATAAGGAGTTAGATATTTTGATCACATTAAGGTTACTTTCCTCTAATCCAGATTCGAGTAAATCCATTTTTATACCCCATTGAAAATGAGAGAAATCAAAAAACAACTCACAAGATGTCTGATACTGCTAACCCCATTTTCTGAGGTTTGAGTAGAATATGGCCCCTCGTTTCTTGGTTGACTGCTAGGAATTTGCTTTTTGAGGGGTGTCCCTGAGGATGTAGTTGTGGAGATCGGAGAGGGGGAAAAGGGGGGTGACACGCGAACCTCTTATGTTCAATGCGGTCGGCCGTTTTTCAAGACGGCGGCTTCCTCATACAGACGATTCAAAAACTCCATCTTCTTTTCCCAGGTGTAATTCTGACATATATTGAGAGCCCCCTGTGACTTCCGGCAGCGCTCATCTTCATGAGTCGCGAGGAAGTCGAGATGTTTGGCATAATCCGCCACCACCTGCTTGAATGAATGGATGGGAATTTTGCAGCCGCATGTATCATCCAAAATCGCACCAAATCCGGCGTGATCAATAGCGACAACCGGGAGTGCATAGCGGAACGCCTCAAACAACACCGTGGGCGTGTCATCACGCACGCTGGTTATGACAAAAACATGGCTTGAGCTCATGATTTGGAAGGACTCCTCGCGTGGCACGAATCCGTGAAAAATCACTTTGTCTTCCACGCCGAGTTTGGCTGCCAGCTTCTTATAAATCGGCGTGCGCGACCCTTTACTCAGCACATGGACCTGCATCGGCTCTTTGCAGAGAGTCAGGGCATGCAATAGCAACTCCAGATTCTTGCGAGGCTCATGGACACCAGCCCAGCAAATCTGTAAGGGCGTGCCAGGCTCATGAGAGTGTGGCTCATACTTCTGGTGTCGATTTTCAAAGCCAACCTCAGTAAGGAGCTGAGAGTCTTTGTGCCAGAAGTTCTTAATATCCGCCACATCCTGCTTGGTCTTAGTCAGGATTGTATGCGCGTGTTTAGCCGCCTTGCGACAGGCGTAGCCATAACGCTTCTGCAGGCCATTGGCAATGTTACGAACACACAGGGTAAAGGCTCCCCTAAGACCCAGGACAGGCAAAAGACACCATGGTGAATCTGAAAGCCCACCAATAGGCCCCCAAATGAACGGCTTCGGAATTTTCCAGAAAAAACTGGGTTCACGATAACCTGAAAGGGTGATCATGTGAATCAAATCGTAATCATTTCTATTATCCAACTCAACTGCTAGCTTGTAGGCTTTCTTCATCCATGCCCGATATGTCCAATAATAACTCATCGGTAAAATCTTACGAAGCAATCTCAACCGTGTCCTAGGAACGAAGTAAAAGGTCATGTTCTTGACCTCGTCTGGGTGTTGGGAAGCATATTCCTCCAAAGGTCGCTTGAATTTAGCCTCAACGATCACATGCGCATCATGATGCGCAGAAATGCTTTTGGCAAAGTTCCAACCCATTCCAGATTCGGAACCACTGCCTGGATCACATGCATAGCAGCAAAGAAGTAATTTTAGTCGTTTGGTCATATCACGTTGTTGTTAACGGTAAATCATTTGATTTCATGGTCATTCACCTGTCAGCATATCATTGGCTGCCTTGATTCCTTGCGAAACGGCGATGTCGGAATTCATGTGTTCCCAGTTGCCCCAGCGACCGATCGGAAGGATCCCAACCGATTTCGACCACTCATGAATGGTTTGAACCAATGCAGGCTTGTCAATGGTGTTGACCGGGTATGCAAATTCGTTGCGATGGCGAAATCCTTTTTGGGATTGCGCAACGCGTGAGTTTGTCTCAGTCCAATATCCGCGCGCATTAGTGGAAAAATTTGAACGGGACAGAATCCGGTGGTAGCTCATTTGCTCATTCGGTTCGTAGATCCAGTGAGCCGGGCTGCCGACATCTTCGGGATGATAATCCACATCAATGGGGATGTGGACTAGTTTGCCGATTGCATCTGTGATATGGTTCGGAATTTTAGTGACCCTGCACATGCATTGCCATGGGATTGATGATACGATCATATCGGCGCGATAACGGCTGTTGACGATCATATGCTCAAGATCCAGACTAGTGAGTGGTGCGTTCAAAACTAACTTGTCGCCGAGAGCGGCTCCCATGCGCCTCCACACCTCACCGTATCCATGATGCATGGGATAAAGAAACTCCCCATGGGCCGGCAGCTCCCCATGCATTTTCCGCTGGAGGCAACTCATCAATGTTTCGCGAAATGAGACATTGGGCAGCTTGTACAGCCAGTAAGTGCCAAGCTCGTTGATCGGCATTCGCCAAATTTTCCGGTTGTAGGGCAACATGTATTCGTTGGCGATCAAGTCACCGAATTTCCACCGGCACCAATCTTCGAAGGCTTCCGGCATGGGTGCTTGACTTACGCAACCAGCCTGCGCGATGGATTCGAGATAGTCCGCCTGTGCTTCCACGGGCATCTGCCAAAGATTTGCCTCTAGCGGATGATCCACCTCTGTGCCGCGAAGTCGTATTTTGGCAATCCGGGTGTGACGCACCCATTCGTTTTCGGGCATGAAGCGGAAAAGAAACTCGCAAGCTTGCTTATTCCTCACATCGAGGAAATGGCCGCCGCCAATATCGAGCGGCGCACCGTCCACATCCGTGCTTCGGCAAAGTCCGCCAGGCTCGGCTTCCTTCTCAAGGATCACAAAGGATTGTTCTCCTTGGTCGAGGAGGCTGTGGGCGAATGCAAGGCTGGATGGCCCAGCTCCGAGGATGAGATATTTAATGTTTCTCATATGTTTGATTCCGATTGATGGCTGGATAAAATAGAGCTACTTGGTAATCAAGTATATCAGTTTTGACAGGATTGCTAGGAATTTGCTTTTTGCGGGGTGTCTCGGAGGACGTTGTTGTGGAGATCGGAGAGGGGGAGAAAGAGGATTACGGGGGCAAGAGGGGGTTAAACGCGTGGATATGGGAAGGTGGGCTGCGGTCAGGCAATGGGAAAATCGGGGAAGGTGACTGACTGCAGGGCGATTGCTCAGTAGGTCGTTTAAAGCCTGATCCTTAAGTCTTTTTCATTTTCCACTAGTGTCAAGTCAACTCTGTAGTGTTGGATATATCCTCTTCAGCTTTATGCGAGCATCCTCTGTTGTAAATCGCCAATTAATTACCGCCCTTGGTTGTTCCTGCATTTTTCCAAGGCTTTTACTTCTTCGCGCATAATCTCTAGTTCCGGGATTCTACGGTTAAGGCACTTCCCGATCAGGATATTGAGTTCAATTTCAGCCATGTTGAGCCAACTTCCATGCAGAGGGGTATAGACGAATTCAAAACGATCCCGTAGAGCCTTTGCTTTCTCGGCTTCAAATGTTTCGTAGAGTGATGATGCCTTGTGAGTGTTCAGGTTATCCATCACGAGTGTTATTTTTTTGGCTTTTGGGTAATGGCTGGCAATCTCTTCAAGAAAACGCGCCCAGTCTTTTTTTGTTTTTTGCTCTATTATCCTAACCATACGCTTTCCAGATAGCCGCTCATTACATATGAACACGTTGCAGGTGCCTCGCCGCTTGTCTTCATAATCACACCTGGCCAGAGAACCAGGTCACTCGCCCTCACCTAACAAAGATAAAACAAGAAACAAAAAATCAACTACCTTCAGCAAAAATAATCAGCCACTTTTACAGAAAAATATTTACGCGGCCAGTTCTCCGCCACATGCTCACGTGAATCAATAACTACCGAAGTTCAATCTAACTTTTCAGCTAGTTCTCGAGCCAACACAGCACCTGAGAATCCAGCACCCACAATATATTTTTTTCATTTGTTTACTTATTACTAATTTACTTTGAAGGCTTAGACAAAATTGCACCCATCACTTGATTTTTCGAGTTATTAACACTTACCCCTGTATCAACCCAAACAGCTCTAGAGTTTCTAGTGCAAAATGCTTGGAGCGCATTGACTTGGCGGCTCACTTCTACTAGAGAGGTTTCTGGTTTCCGCGCATAAATAGCCCTTGGTTCTCCACCAAGGCAAAGCACCACACGAGGCTGAGGAGCACAAAAAAGCACCATACGTATGACCCACTGGGGTAAGGCTATTCTCATACGACGAGGATCCAGTAAAAGGTCATAATGATAACGGTCGAATAGACAAATATGCGGACGCTTAACCAAGCGGGGGTATATTTTAAACCAATAACCAACGGTATAATCAATACTGTAATAGATTAATCTAGCTAGTGATCCTATAACACCGCTCGGTTGCTGTGCATGAGGCTCCGTCACTGTAGATCCATCAGACTCAGCCCTTTGCCCTATAGCCACGCCAATAGCCGGAAGCCAGTTAGGCCGAAGGTGTTCATATTGTACCTTGCTGTGTAAGGCCTGTTCCAGAACTGGTGTGATAGCATTGATCATCGTTGTTTTGCCTGCTCCATCAGTTCCCAATAAAGCTATGCACATACCCGGCGGGTGAACCAATCTACGACATCGTATTACCATATTTTTAATTCTCGCTGGAACTTTTGAGAGTGGTTTACGATCAAGAACATCATGACGCATCATGAAGGCTAACTTTCTAAGTGTATTAGTGTCCTCAACTCCAGCTGTGAGTATCTTTTCAAAATAGCTTATTGTTTCCGAGTCAAAAGACTCTTGCAAGCTAACCAACGAATTTTCCCCTGTATTAGCATGTAGTTCCACTGCTCTGGGGAAATAGTCTTTCCTGCTTTTGCCATTTATTAAAAGCTCCTTTGCTAGCGCTACAGTGTTAGCATCACAATTATTGGTTACCTTAATCCCCTTATGGTCAACAGCACGCTTAATTAAGCTATCTGTGCTGATATATTCCACCCCCTTATATTGGATAGAACTAAACAGGTCAATGGCCAGACCCCACCACTCATTCTGGTGGCACCCCAAACATCTTAATACTCTTAGAGAGCCATTGTATTCAAGAATTATACTTCCTCCATACTCCTTCACCACTTCGCGGACCAGCAAGTGAACAGTCTCCTCCTCAGCAGGCAATACGGCTAAATCAAGATCGCTACCTCCCAAGGATTCGGGTAATGTTTCATAATTGCGTAAAACGCAGTAATTACACTCAGAATTGTTAAAGCTATCGAATAACTTTTTTAATAATTGTTTTTCCATTTTCCGATTTAAAATAACCCAGGAAATTACTGCTCATGAAGCATTAATTATATGCCTATTTTGTTGCACGTTTTCTCCATTCACAGCTCTTTGGGAGCCTCTGCCTGTATTGTGTCGTGATTGGCCTCTGGATTATAATACCTAGCCACTATGTATCCCAAACACACCCAGTGTGTAATCGCACCATGGGGGACTTCATAGGTTGATTGCACTATCCCATTAAGCATTCCGGCAATGACCACAGCAGGGCAAATTAAATCGGCATCACGACGGTTAGGGCTATTATAATAACGACTGTAGAACCTGATAGAGAATATACCGATTGCGACAAACAAGGTTATAAATATAACTAATCCTATGAGCCCCAGCCGACCAATTACTGTAAATATGACGTTGTGTGGATACCTTACCAATTCCCCCATTTTCTCGCCTAAAAAGGCTGTTGATATATCGGACCCAAACCCTAACCCCCAGAAGGGTGCCGTGTTCGTGGTATCATCCCAAATCATCTTCCACCAATCCATTCTCCATGAGGATGTGCCACTTAAACCAACAAACTCCCCCTCCGCTATGCCAAACGCTTCAACCGTATCTCCCGATGCTATATGCTCAGCAAAAAAATCAGGACTGATGATCATCGCTGCCGCCAGAGCAACAATACCAAGTCCGCCTAAGAACAAAGCAGGAAGCATAAGGCCTTTTACACGCCCGAAAACTAAAGCAACTCCTAGAACACCGAATAGGGCAAGCACGCCAGCGGTTTTGCCAGTGATTAGAGCTACTACGGCTGTTGCTCCTATGAGGATGTAAACGATTTTTTTTGATTCTGCTGCCCTAATCAAAAAGTATATTGCTGCGGCTGCGGTCAAGGGTATGTAGGCATCTGCATGAGGGTAAAATCCCGGAAATCTGAACCAGAAAAAAGTCGCAGCTAATTGCACAATTGCAAACACTATAGCTATTTTCATAATACGCTCAAAAACCGTTACGATAGCTTCATTTCGGAATAAAATATACGCAGCAAAAAAGAATAATGCATAATAAGCCGTCGCACTATCCCGGATTGCTAAAAGTCGATATTGATCATAATCAACCATCAAATGAATGCCTGCGTAGATGAGATAAACCCAAATCAAATTGTGAATACTCGTGTCGAATAAACCTGCGTGACGTATCCTGATCATCAGGCCAAACATGCACAAAGCCAAACAAATTTCTCCAATGTAGACAGGCTCAACAGGGCTCACATAAGCAAAGCCTCTTCCTCCAAGAGCATACCCAAGAATAATAATGAATAGCAGCTTAGCATCGAGTGGAATTTTTCTTTTCCAGGCTAAAAGCAGAATCACAAAAAATCCAACGCCCATTAGTACATCTCTGGTCTGTTCCCTCGCCTCCAAAAGCGCTGAAATCGCCCACATGGATAAAAGCATCATGGGTGCTAATAGCACCATTTGTAAAATCTTGTTGTTTTGCATTACTTGATTAGTCCTGAAATTCTAATTCTAGTGCCAACATTGTGCTAACAATAGCTATTTTGCGTTCCATGTATTATGTATGTTTTTCTTGCCAAAGCTGCTTGCCAGATGACCAAATCCTTCAACTCATCGTCGCTGACGCGAACCAACTCAAGAAAGCTGCCATCACATACTGCATTAATGAACTCTGTTCTCAAGATATCGCCGATATTTGCTCCCGCCCTCCCCATGGTCAGGGCATCTCCAATTTCGGAATACGCAGACCTGGGGCCTCTAGCAATAACCCAAGGTTCTTCACCTATAATGCCCTGATGGTGGCAAGTTTCATCACCTCTGATTTAATTGCTTGGGATTCTTTGCCAACGAGAAAAACCACATCAATGGGATCGAGAATTTCTGGATCTGGGCCAGACGTCATTTACGACGCTTCAATCGAGAAGATCATATTAAGCTCCTAACCCAGTTTAATACTGACATAAACAGTGACCCTACTAGCCCCTAATAATATTGCTGACAAATTGGCTAAGCTCCCCAGCTATAGCCTTCTTTGAATGTATTGTATTGTTTTTCCTTATAAGATGACTTCTTAACATTCTAGATTTCTTCACATCTCTACTTGATGCTATCTTGTCGGCAAGATCAGAGCTATCACCAGCATGGAATACTTCGCAGTCAACTCCCTCATCGAGACAATCTAGAATCTGAGGAAGATCTGAAACGATAAGATGTGCGCCTGCGTACATTGCCCTGGCAATGACTCCACTTCCGGCCACCTTTCCAGTTTCCCTGTATGGAATAACCCAGCAACTTGCCATTCTTCCCCTGCGATACATCTCTTCAATATCTATTAACCCTGGAATATCTACCGATAACTTTTCATGCTCTTTGCCCCTGAGATAAGAAGCAACATGCTTAACATAACTTTCGGGCCCAGACCCACTCAAGCAAAGATCAACCTTCAAGCCGCGAATTGATAACTCGTAACAGGCATCTATCAAATCCTCAATCCCTTTGTGCTTCCACCAATGCCCCGCATAGAATACACTCAAAGCTCCCGACTGAGGGGCGCAATACACCGGCGGCTCGCTATAGGACTCCCCATTAAAATTCACATGCGGCAATGACAAACACTTGCCAACAAAATTGTAGTGACCCATGAAAGCCTTCTGGCCACTCTCCGTAAGAAATACTAAGCCATCGCAGCAATTTACAGTATTACGCAATAACAAATGAGAGGCTTTCAAAAGATCTAACGTTCTGGCAATTTTTTTAGCGAGACCGCCACAAAAAGGGAAATACATCTGCATATAGCCCGTTACAGGTAGAGGAGGATCGTGAATAGTGGCAACAATCTTAGCTCCGCCAAGTTTTTTCTTAAGACTGGTCACCAGCCACACCATTTGGTGATGATTGGTGATTTCAAGATAGTATATGTCAAAGCCGCTATGCGCCCTATCAAAAGACAGTATCTTTTCTTGGGCGCTCTTGCGTACTTTCGATGACGACTGGTGGTCAAACTTTCCCAGATCTAAACAGGTTACATGCGCCCCCTCTATGGAAGACAGCACATCTAAAAAATTATGCGAGTACTCACCTAAAGAAGGCATATCTAGCCTAAAGTTTGAAACATAAGCAATTTTCATTTTTGTGCAGATGATATTTTGGCAGATTCAATATCATATGGGCCTAATCCTAAGCTACCGTTGGTGTCTTTTTTCTCTTCCAATGCCAGTATTGAGAAAACGTTAATTTGCTTGCCTGTCTTCTCGCACTTAGCCCTTTAAAGTAGTCAGTAAGGGCGGGCGCTACTTGATTTAATTTTTTTACCTTCAGGAATGAATACAACTCAATGATATTCGGGAGTAAGCCAAGATATGTACCGTTAATCCACCCTAGGTTACGAGATAGACGAGGATTATATCCTACCACACGATTGATTTCAGATTTGCGATGTTTAACGATGTAATTGTTCATGTGTACTATCTTCTTTGATGCCCTAGCAATCTTCAATGCATATTCTCGTTCTTCGTG
>Ga0206130_10006691_pt1 | contig 13079 bp, 20 predicted proteins | sample Helgoland_Spring_9_FD_148637 | JGI IMG/M metagenome (GOLD analysis project Ga0206130, IMG submission 148637) | Pelagic subsurface seawater microbial communities from Kabeltonne, Helgoland, North Sea - Helgoland_Spring_Bloom_20160512_1 | ecosystem: Environmental > Aquatic > Marine > Epipelagic ... | reverse complement strand
TAACGTCAAATCAATTACTCAAATGGGTTACAATGTTTTTGAGGTAGGAAAGAACAATACTTTAACAGCGTTAGACGGTTCAATGACTTGTCAGATAGTACAATTCAATGACGCTTCATTTACTTGCGTCTTTCATTTGCTAGGACAGTTGAAGAAAATACAATTTAATTATATAGATTTTAAACTAATATAATGGAAGCTAGAGAAATAAGGATAGGGAATTACATTTATTGTAATGAAAAATTAGTATCCGTTTGTGGATTAAAATTAGAGCCATATAACCATATCACGGTTAAATTAAGTACTAATAGTTACTCAAAATATTTTAACACCGATAATTTAAAACCAATACCACTTACAGAAGAATGGTTATTTAAGTTTGGTTTTGAGTTTAAGGATTTAGACACAAAAAAATACCCAACATTGACGTACGGGTTTTATTATGGCCATGAAGATACTGGATTCAATCTACATTTATACGAGGATTCAGAAGAAATAATGGAAGCGCTTAATATTGAAGGTTGGTCAGACGGGTTTTATTTTGTGTACGATAATTGGAGTGTTTGGAGAAGGATTAATTATGTTCACCAACTTCAAAACCTATACTTTGCCTTATACGGAGAAGAGCTAGAATTAAAAAACAATGACTAAATACAAAACTATGATAACAGCACAAGACTGGAAGTTAAAACTTCTACAAGCTAAAAGCGGTATGCCTATAAGGTTCGCTTACATTTCAGAGATTAGAGAAATGTACCCAGATTTAAACCCTAAACAAGTAGCACACCTTCACGCTATTTGGAATGGTCGAGTAATTCAACAGAAAGAAAACAAAGACCCTTTTTGGGGAGTTAAATTACTAATAGACATTTGTTACCACGTTAAAAATAACATTCAAAAATAGAGATATGAGCAAAGCAGAGAAAACACATTACAGAAAAGTATTCAAGTCTGATCATTTAAGTAGTGCAGATTTAGAGGACTTGCAAGAACAAGGAGTAAAGTTAATTTTTACAATTAGAGAAGTTACTCAGCACGTAATTGACCCAGCAATAAAAGGTTCTGGAGTTCGTGTAGCTGGTAAGAACATAAGCGCAAATATTGCACACTTTATAGAGGATATTAAACCGCTTGTTCTGAACGCCACTAATTCTAAACAGTTAGCAAATATTGTAGGCTCAAATTTTGTCCAGGATTGGCAAAATGTAAAGGTTGAATTGTTTGTAGATCAATCAGTAAAATTTAAAGGTGCTTCGGTTCAAGGGATTAGAATTAGAAGCGGATTCACAATAACGTTAGAAGTTATTGAAAATTTATACAAACAGAAAAAAGAAAAGGTTGCAGAAAGTCAAAGAGAAGGACTAGAAAGGGTTATTCTAGAAGAAGAAAAACTGAGCTATAAAAAAGTGTACAACTATTTAATTAAACTATAATGAGCGGACTAGATAAAAAACTAAGAAACGGGTATTTCACGAGCAGCCAAATGTCAAGGCTCTGTGCTTCATTAAAAAGCGGACTTCCTAGTTCTGCTTTTTATACCTACGTTGAAGAAACGTATTATTCTATAATGTTAGGAAGGTCTTTAAGTGTAGAAATTAATACAGTACCCGTAAAATGGGGGCGGTTAATGGAGTGCGTTCTGTTTGGTATGGTTGGATTAGAGTATACTATGCAGCACAAAAACACAATTACAAGTAAGACGCTAGAAAGGCATTCAGGAACGCCAGACTTAGAGCAAAAAGGCGTTAAGGTTGGTGAAATTAAATGTTACTACCCTAAAAAGTTTGCTGAATTGTCTATTTGTTTAGGTAAGAAAAACATTGAACTATTAAAAAGTTCTTTTCCTTCTGAATATTGGCAATGTGTTTCTAATGCTATTTTAACGGGAGTTGATAAAGCCGAATTACTTTGCTTTATGCCTACAAAAGACAAATTAATAGAAGTTATTGAGGATATAAACAATGGGGACTTATTAGAGCGTAACGGTTTAAACCCTTCGGACTATTATTTTATGTCAACAGAAGGAAAGTTTTTAGAAGAAATAATAGAATCTTTACCTTATTTACCGGAAGAAGCTAAACTAGATAGCGTCAACACTTTTGAGTTTGAAGTACCACAAGAGGATAAAGACTTTTTAATTCAGCGAGTAGAACTAGCAGAAGCAGAACTAAGAAAGTTATTGAAATAAAACCATTTTACCCACTTAGGGAAATTGGTTAAGACCTTTTTGTTGACGTTAACAAAATGGTATAATTTAGAAAAATGAAAGGATGGAGGAAATGTAAGTGCTGCGGTGTGTCGTTTGAAAAAAAGCGACCACTTCAAGCGGCTTGTTCAATTCAATGTTCTTGGGAATGGGCTAAAAAGTTGAAGGATAAAAAAGAAGCTAGGGAGTGGAGAAGCAGAAAGAAAGAATTGATCGAAAAAACCAAAACTTTAACCGACTATAAAAAAGACCTTCAAACGGTTTTCAATAAATTCATTCGATTAAGAGATAAAGATCAACCTTGTATAAGTTGCCAAAATCCAGAGCCAAAGAAAAAGAACGCTGGACATTATAAAAGCGTTGGTTCACACCCTGAATTAAGGTTTGAAGAACTCAATTGCCATTTACAATGTGAATACTGTAACACTTATTTACACTCGAATACTATTGAATATCGTAAAAACTTAATCCTAAAAATAGGAATTAAGAAAGTAGAATGGCTGGAATCGGAACACGCCCCGAAAAAGTACACCGTTCAAGAACTTCAAGACCTAACCAAACACTACAAAACCGAGATTAAAAAGCTCGAGCAAAAAAAATAATTAACTTTTTTTATTGTTAACTGTTATTTTTGTTTACATTTGACTTATCAAAACAAACAGAGATATGGAAAACAAGACAAAATTTAAAGTAGGACAAGTTTACAGAGGAACAAGCGGAGTAGGTCACATTGATTTAACCGTAGTAAAAAGAACAGCAAAATCAATAGTAGTAAAATCTTGCTTAGGTGAAAACAGAGTAATGGTAAAAAATTTCAGCAACGTTGAAGAAACCGGAACGTTTAGAAGCTGGTTTTTTGGTGCGAATGATATTTATTCTACCGAGCAAATGAAAAAGGACGCATATGATGCAGCCTATCATTCATAAAATTAAAGCCCCTTCAATATCGGGGGGCTACTAAACCCATAGAAAATGAAACTAAAAACATTTAAAGACCTAGAGTTTAAGCCTCACCCAATCGGAAGGGGAGAACAAGCAAAAACAAATTTAAACGGTTGCTTAATTTGCGTAAATAAAGGCGAAGATTTTGAATGCAGCTTTGATACGTTTGAACTTTATTCGGATCGGTTAAAACCGTTTAGCAAGGTCAAGGGATATGCCACAGTAACGCAAATAACTACTCACATGGTTTATGTACAAAAACACCCAAAGAAATGAACAAAAAACGTTATAACATATTCAACAAGCACAGCAACAACGAAGGAACTTTTAACTCCTTGAAAGAAGCGTGTGAATGGGGCGGCCTTAATTATAATTCAGTCAGAGCCTCAATGAGTAGGAATAAGAAAACAGTTTATCAAAATCAAGTTTACATATTAAGCCCAGAGAAATGAACGAGAAAGAAATACAAAAGTATATTAAAGAATTATTAGCTTATCAATTAGCAGGCGTAGCACCTGACGGAAGCAAGTTAAACGAATTTGAAAACAAACGAATTTCAGAGGAAGTTATAAAAATGCAAGATTGTATTCGAATGATCCAATCAACACGAGTAAAAAGGAAAGGAAGTACTGAATGTAAAATGCCTTTTAGAAAAACACCTTCAAAGGCTTGGTTTACTGGAAAGCTACCGAGAACAACAACAGATATTAACGAAGAACTAGTTTAACTATGAAATTCGACGTCAAAACAATAAACAGAAGGTATCAAACCCGAAAGCGATTAGAAGCCTTTAAAACGATTTTAAGCAAGGAAAAAAGAAACGCTGAGAAGCTGGAAGTATTAACAATTCAAAAACAGAGATAATGTACTACAACACAACAAAAGAAAAAGGAGAACAATTAACAATATTCAAAAAACGAGCTAAGAAGCAAGACGATAAAATTCTGGAGTTCTTCCAAGATAATCCAATGGTTGAGTTTGGAGCGAGTCAAGTTTGGAACGCTTTGTTCTACAATTCAGTACCGATTACAAGCGTTCGGAGATCAGTTACTAACTTGGTCCAGGATAATAAACTTGAATACACCGGAAGGAAACGAAAGGGAGTATTTGGAAGGAATGAATCTTTAATACGTTTGAAATGAGAAACTCAGATAGCGCACCAGACGCAGAAATCCTGGAGAAAGTAGAATTAATATTTAACAAGACACTAGCAGTAATTGTAGCCACAACCTTTCTTAGTGTTATTTTATGGGTGGCATTTAATTAATTTGTTTACATTTGAATTATGATTAGTTGCAGTAATCTTACGAATTTATTTATTTACCTCTATCTAGTGGACACGCTGCAACCGTTGAAGCTAGTTAGGGGTTTTTTTATACACTAAATTATGAATGAATACCAGAGATTTTTGGAGGCAAAAAAACATTCAATAGGTAATTCGGGTTTTGATCCTACTTACTTTCCTGAAATAGCTTTTGACTTTCAGAAATACATTATTGAGAAAGCAGTACAAAAGGGTCGAATGGCTGTATTTGCTGATACTGGATTAGGCAAAACTTTAATCCAATTGTCAATAGCTAAAAACATTGTTGAGCATACCAATAAAAAGGTTTTAATACTTACACCTTTGGCAGTTGCTTTTCAGTTTATTAAAGAAGCTGAAAAACTAGGGATTGAAGGCGTTGAATATTCAAAAGACGGTTCACACTCAAAAAAGATTATCATTTGCAATTATGAGCGGTTACATTATTTCGATTCAAAAGATTTTGAAGGGGTAATACTTGACGAAAGTTCGATACTAAAGAACTTTGACGGGAAAATAAAAGGACAAGTAACAGCGTTCGTTAAAAAGATCTCTTACAGGTTTTTGAGTACTGCAACACCTTCGCCGAATGACTTTATAGAATTGGGTACAAGTTCAGAGGCTTTGGGTTATATGGGTTATATGGATATGCTAGGAAAGTTTTTTAAGAATAACCAAAATTCGGTAGATTCAACTAATAGAAATATTGGCGAGAAATTCTATTTAAAACCACACGCTGAAAAAGACTTTTTTGCTTGGGTTAATCAATGGTCGATAATGGTTAAAATGCCTTCTGATATTGGTTTTTCAAATGAAAGATATAACCTACCTGAATTGGTTGTAAATAGACATATTGTTGAGAATCAATCATTGATTGACGTTAATGGTCAGGTTCAAATGTTTACCCCAATAGCCAAGTCAATGACAGAGGTAAGGCACGAACAAAAGCAAACGGAATTACAACGGTGCGAAAAGGCTATCGAGTTAGCTAAAGGTAAAACGTCGGTGTATTGGTGCAATACTAATAATGAAAGTAAGATTTTAAAAGAATCTGATTCAGAAGCGGTTGAAATTATTGGAAGTCAATCTATCGAAAGGAAAGAAGAAATACTTTTAGCGTTTGCTAACTCGGAAATTAAAAGACTAATTACTAAGGCTAAAATGACTTCAATGGGTCTAAATTGGCAACATTGTAATCATTCTGTATTTTTTCCTACTTGGTCATATGAGCAATACTACCAAGCAATAAGAAGGTTTTGGAGGTTCGGACAAACTAAAGACGTAACTATTGATATGGTTATTTCAGACGGTCAAACACGAGTATTAGAAGCGTTACAACAGAAAACAAAGAAAGCTATTGAACTACACGAAAACCTCACTAAAAACGTAAACAGTAGCTTTGAAAACAAAGTCAGAGAATTTAACAAAGAAATTATTAAACCTAAATTTTTATAAAAATGGAAAATAGAGTAAAACAACAAGTACACGAGGAAAATTACAGCCTTTATAATTCAGACTGTATGCTAGTAACACCAGAGCTAAAAGACGAAAGTATAGACCTTTCAGTTTATTCTCCGCCTTTCGCTGGGTTATACAATTATTCAAGTAGTGAAAACGACTTTAGTAACTGTGAAAACAAAGAACAGTTTTTAGAACAATACGAGTTTTTGATTAAGGAAATATCAAGGATAACAAAGCCTGGTCGAATTACAGCGGTACATTGTACAGACGTATTCGATAATACTTGCCGACTTTGGGACTTTCCAAACGAGATAATTAGACTTCATACAAAATATGGGTTTGAATATCGAAACAGAATTACAATATGGAAAGAACCTTTGAAGGTTAGAATGAGAACAATGGTCCAGTCTTTAATGCACAAATTCATAGTTGAAGATTCGACAAAGTGTTTTACTGCAATGCCTGATTATGTACTTGTATTCACCAAGAAAGGAGAAAACGAAGTACCAGTAACTCACGAGTTCGGAATGAATCATTATGCAGGGGAAATACCAATTTTACCAAACATTGTAAGGGCTTGGAATAATGCTAATAATTCAAGTCTAAACGAGGTTGAACTTTGGGAACATTTGAACAACATAAACGAGGACGACAAAATTACAAAGTTGAATCATTACATTTGGCAACGTTACGCCTCAAGCGTTTGGGACGACATTAGAATTGATAATGTTTTACCTTTCAAAGATTCAAGAGAGGACGACGACGAAAAGCACGTTCACCCATTACAGTTAGACGTAATTGATCGAATAGTAGAATTATATTCTAATCCGGGCGAGGTCGTATTTACTCCATTTATGGGAGTTGGCTCAGAAGTATTCAGCCCCGTTTCAATGGGTCGTAAAGCTATCGGAATCGAACTTAAAGACAGTTATTTTAAACAAGCTGTTTTGAATTGTAAAGAAGCTGAAAAACGATTTAGAGAAACAGTAAAGCAAAAGGAATTGTTTTAATTTGTATATTTGAATCTTATAACGGGGGTATACGTTATTAAAGAAGTTTATTTAAAGCCTTGTTCGTTAGTAGGAATACCCTCCGAAAGCGACACAAGGCTTTTTTAATTTAATAGTTTATCGGTAGCTTAAAACCGTTATAATTATGGCAAATATAGAATTGAAGTTTATTTGTAATTCTGACCCAACTTGTAACATTCAATGTTTTGAGGATGACGGGGTAATTTCAATAATTTTAGAAGACACTGGAATTAAAAACGTTATTCATTTAGATATTCCAACAGCGATAAAGTTCGCTAAGACAGTAAGAACCGAAATCAACAAGGCTAAGAAAGAATTGGAGGATCAAAATGGCTAAGGATAAACTAACGGGCTATGAATTAAGCCGCCAATGGTTTGACTTTGCTTTTAGTAATCCAGAGTTAATAAGCCCAAGCCACGCAGCAGTTTACTTTTGTGCAGCTGAACACCAAAATAGGCTAGGAGGTAAGTATAAATTTGGCTTTCCTACCACTATGGTAATGGAGGCAATAGGTATAAAATCATACAATACTTACATTAAAGTTTTCAATGATTTGGTTAAATGGGGGTTCTTTGAGTTGATCGAAAAAAGTAGAAATCAATACTCAGCAAATATAATTGCCCTATCAAAAAATGACAAAGCACTTAACAAAGCACTAGACAAAGCATTTATAAAGCACGCATCAAAGCAAAGTGAAAGCACCTACCAAAGCAATGATAGTATAACTAAACAAGTAAACAAAGAACAACTAACCATAGAACAAAGAGAGGCGAATTTTAAAAAAATTCTTTTATCAATAGAAAAATATTCAATCGGATTAAGAGAATCATTTTTTTTGTATTGGACCGAGAAAAACCCTAACGGAAAAAAAATGAAGTTTGAAATGCAAAAGACGTTTGATATTCAAAGGCGGTTATTGACTTGGTCGAAAAACGAAAAAAACTTTAACGGCAATAGCAACGGAAAAATGACCCTAGAAAGAAAGCAAGAACTAAACAGAAATATTTTAAGTGAATTAATGGAGGGCAAAAAATGAGCAATTTATCAATCATAGAACGTTACGATTTTAAAAACCTTTCTCCGGACCTTACAAAAAGTCAATTAGAAATTATTAATGCTAGGAGGTCTGAAACGGTTAAAAGTTTGATCATAGAAAATAGTGCTTTGTTTTACGCTGAAATTTTAAAAGCGTTTGATTTGGCTTTAATGCTTGCTGGCCATAAGAAAGAAGAAAGTGACTATTTTAATCAAGTAAAGGCGTGTTCAAAGGCGTTAGAAAGTAATTTTAACATTGGAAAGTATGGAAGTATAACAGTCAATGAACTAAATATAGCGGTTGAAAGGGGTTGTTCTGGTCAATATGGTGAGTTTATGGGTATCAATTACGTTACTTTGAATAAATTTATTTTAGGCTATGTCCAGGAAATGAACGAGGCAATTACAAAGCAAAGAATCTACGAAGCAGATTTAAAATACAAACGGGACCAGAAAGAAAAAGCCGAACAAGCACGAAAGGAATACGAAGAAAGTTTTGAGGGATTAATTGAAGCCGATATTCAGCAAAAGAAACTAAACCCAATGGTCCTGGTTGAAGATTATGGAAACGTCAAGTTTGCGAAGCTAAAAAATGAAGGCCGGATAGTAATTACAGAAGATCAAAAAGAACGGTTAAAACGCGAAACCTTGACAATGTATGCAGACCAAGTAGGAGAAGAAAGGAAAACCCACAACGGAAAACAAGCGGCTTTAAGTTCTAATCAAATAAAAGTAGTTTACACTCCACCAAGCAAAGAGGATAGTAAGGTTGCAAAAAACAGAATTTACAAGCTATTAGCTTACAATGAATGGTTGAAGGAACAAAAAGAACTAAAAGAAAACAATTAAAAATTAATAACTAAATTTGAACTATCATTGTAGAAAATGAAGAGATAGAAGGAAAAAGAGAAATAGGTAAAAAGTGTGAACGAATAGAATAAGCTATGCCAACAGAAAAGAACATAAAGACACCAGAAGAGTTGTACATTTATTTTGAAGCGTATAAAACAGAAGCGAAAAACAATCCATATCTAAAGCACGTTTTTGTAGGAAAAGACGGGGACAGTAAATACCAAGAACTAGAAAAGCCTTTAACTTGGAATGGCTTCGAAATATGGCTAAGAAAGAACGAAATAATATCAAGACTAGAACACTACAAGGCTAATCTTGACGGTAGATACTCAGAATATATGGATATCATACGCGCAATAGACCGAGAAATTTATAACGATAAGTATTCGGGGGCGGCTGTTGGAGTGTACCATAACAACATAATAGCACGCGATTTAGGACTATCTGAAAAGGTAGATAACAAACATGACTTTAGCGGTGGAAACGTAACCTTTAAAGTAGAAGGTGAAGAGCCAGAAGAACAATAATCAACCTTTTAGGGTAAGTAGTCTTTTTCAAAAAAACTATGAGATCCCAGAGGGGAAAGACCTAACCATTAATAGGGGCGGTACTTCAAGCGGAAAAACCTATTCTTTAATGCAAGGCTTTGCAGTAAGGTGTAGACAAGAACCAGGAATCATAATAACCGTAGTAGGTCAAGACATACCTAACCTAAAAAAAGGCGCAATTCGTGACCTTAAAACAATCCTTAATAGTTCTGAATGGCTACAAAAAGCAGTAGATTACTATAACAAAACCGATAGAATACTTTACTTCAAAAATGGTTCAATCATTGAATTTAATTCTTACGACGACGAACAAGACGCAAAGAACGGAAAGCGCGACTATTCCTTCTTCAATGAGGTAAACGGTATATCTTACGAAATATTCGAGGCTATTTATGTACGGACCAAGAAACATACTTGGGTAGATTTTAACCCTTCTGGGGAGTTCTGGTTGAAGGATAAAGGATTTGAGCAAAGGGATAACGTTAGGACTTTTAAAAGTACCTACAAGCATAACCCTTTTTTAGACCCTAAAACAATTCAAAAGATTGAGGACTACGAACCAACAAAAGAAAACATAGCCAAAGGAACAGCCGACGAATACCGCTGGAAAGTGTACGGGAAAGGGGAGTATGCACCACTAGAGGGGGCTATCCTTAAACGCTGGAAGAAAGGAAAATTTAACGACGAACTGGCCTATACTTTTGGGCTTGACTGGGGTTGGACCGACCCATTTACATTGACTAAAGTAGCAGTAGATAAGAAAAAGAAGATTATTTACGTCAAGCAAATAGCCTATTCCAGCGGCCTATCAATGACTAATATAAAAACCATTATTGAAAACAATTGCACAAGACAAGACTTAATAATTTGCGATAGTTCAGAACCGTTAAACATAGCTGAGTTAAGAATGTACAACGGAGGCTATAATACAATCAGAGCATTTAAACGTCCGGGAATAGTTCAAGAACGTTTGCGTTGGATGCAAGACTATTTGATAATAGTAGACGACAGCCCAGATATTGAGAACGAACTAAATAACTATATCTGGAATGATAAACGGGCTGAAATACCTATTGATAAATTTAATCATTCAATTGACGGGTTTGGTTATGCGTTCACTTATTGGCATTTGAAGAATCGTTAAACAAACACAACTAAAAAAATTGTAATTTTGCCAAAAGTGTTAATATGGCATATCGGGACTCAGGCAAACTATCTAGCAGAGAATTATTCAGAGCAGATCAGTTTGTTAAAATTGGTGAAGGGTTTAATGGTTCTACAATTTCAGACGAAAACGCAATCAAAAAAGGCTACTTAGGTAGTTCCGTTGTTTACTCAATAGTCACACGAATAGCCAGAGGAGTTTCAAGCCTACCGATTTATATTTACGACAAGACCAATGGTAAAGAAATTAAAAGCGGAGAAGTTTACGACTTTGTTTTTAAGCCTAACGACAACCAAAGTTTTAACGAGTTCTGGGAACAGTTAGTTACTTTCTACACTTTAACCGGAGAATGTTACAACTACCTTGACGCTGAATCAATAGGGTTTTACAAAGGTCAACAGTTAGTTCTACCGCCTCAAGCTGTAACCATAGAAACAGAAACAAATAGCATATTTTCAAAAGTCAAAAGCTATAAGTTTAACGACGGAGAAAATATAAGCCCGTTAGATATTGACTACGTTATGCACGTTGCCATGAATAACCCTTCAATGCAAGGACTGAAAACAAAGAACGGTTTAAGCCCATTACAATCAGCACAAAACATTCTAAACGCTTCCAATAATGTAGAGATAGCACTAAGTGAATACTTTGAGAATAGGGGCGTTTCTGCATTAATAACACCTTCAAACGAGGATCCGTCAATGCCAATGAATGACGAAGACGAAAAAAGCATTTGGTCCGCATTGAAAAGAAAAATAGGTGGGGCTAAGTCTATGAACGCAATGAGGTTTTCTCGTAGGGCTTTAAAAGTCCAGCAACTTAACGCAAGTTCAACCGATATGCAAACCATAGAGAACAAGAACCAATTAACGAAAGACCTTTGTAATGTTTTCGGGTTTCCAGCAATGCTTTTAACAGGAGAAAAAGCTACTTACAACAACGTAAAAGAAGCAGAAGCTGCAGCGTATAATAACAACTACATACCAACCTTTGAAAAGATAGCGGCTGGATATGAGCGAAAGTTTTTATCTAAGTTCGGAAACTACTCTTTAGGTATTCATAAGGAAAAAATAGAAGCATTGAATCCTTCACCAACTGAACGAGCAAACCAAGCAATTAAATTGGTTGACGCTGGATTGATAACACCAAACGAGGCAAGAGAATCAATAGGCAAAGAAGTTTTAAGTGACAAAGAAATGGACAGCGTAAAGCCTAAAGGTTCAAATGTTACAATTTCAAATGTTTAGTTATGGAGAAGAAGAAACTTACTAAAGAGCAATTGAAGAAGTTGAAAGCTGAAAAGCTAAAGAAAGTTATCGATAATAAAATCATAAGGAAATGAGCAAAGCCGATATTAAAAAAATGATTGCTAACAAAAAGCAGTTAATCAAGTTAAAGAAAGCCACTTTAAAAAAGTGTGACGTTATAGAATTAAGTTCTGCTGCTGAAATTACCAGCAAAGGAATGACTGACAAAAACGATAACGAAAATGAAATTTACAGAACAATCGTTGGCAATACCTACGGCTTCATGGATAGCCACCAGGACGTACATATCAAAGGAATTTTCACCAAGTCAATACAAGAAAACAAAGAAAATATCCTACACCTACACGACCACGTTCACCAATTAAGCGCGAAAGTTGGAACGCCTTTAGATACTTATGAGAGAGAGGTTAGCTGGTCCGACGTTGGTTTAAACAAGTCTGGTACAACTACTGCCCTGTTAATGGATAGTAAGATTGAAAGGTCGAGAAACAAAAACATTTTCCTTGATTATAAAAATGGTGCAATCAAACAACATTCAGTTGGTATGCAGTACGTCAAAATTGAACTTGCTGTAAACGATCCAGAAGAAAAAGAAGAGTTTGCTACTTGGGAAAAGTACAAAAACGAGGTTATAAACCTGGACTTAGCAGAAGAAACGGGCTATTTTTGGGCGGTAACAGAAGCAAAGTTGATTGAAATTAGTTGCGTTATACGAGGTTCAAACGAATTGACACCAACTTTAGACGCTTCAAAAGGCTTAGAAGAACTAACAGAACTAAACGAAAAAGTCTTAGACAACCCAACTAAAGAAAATTTATTGCATTTTTGTAATCAATTCAAAGCACTTCAAGAAGGTGAAGCCGTTAATAAAACACTTCCAAAGGTCGAGAAGCCGCAAAAGAAAAGTAATCCATTATTTAATCATTTAACACAATTAAAATGAAAGATTTTAATACATGGTTGACGGCTGAGAAAAATTTAGACGAAGCTGCAATCAAAGAATTAAGCACAGAAGCACAAGCAGGGCATATCGCTGAGTATATGAGCAGCGTAGCAATGAAAGTAGACGAGGCTGTAAAGTCTGGTGTATCAAAAGAAGAATTAGCTGAATTAGGCAAAGAGCAATCAAAGGCTTTAGCAGAATTAGGCGCAAAGCATGAGGCTATTCTATTAAGTCAAGGTGCTGCTATTAAGTCAGCGGTTGAAAAGTTGACTAAAACAGAAAGTTCTCAAAGTAAGTCTATCCTCGAGCAATTAAAGGAAAAGA
>Ga0206130_10006685_pt1 | contig 13089 bp, 8 predicted proteins | sample Helgoland_Spring_9_FD_148637 | JGI IMG/M metagenome (GOLD analysis project Ga0206130, IMG submission 148637) | Pelagic subsurface seawater microbial communities from Kabeltonne, Helgoland, North Sea - Helgoland_Spring_Bloom_20160512_1 | ecosystem: Environmental > Aquatic > Marine > Epipelagic ... | reverse complement strand
GCGCGACCCTTCAGTTCCTTTAATGCTGGCCGAATTGATGGAAGAAGCCGGGCTTCCAAAAGGCGTCCTTCAGGTTGTTAACGGCGATAAGGAAGCAGTGGATGCAATCCTTGATCATGATGTGATACAGTCGATCGGGTTTGTCGGCTCCACTCCAATTGCCGAGTATATCTATGGCCGTGGATGTTCAAACGGTAAACGGGTGCAGTGCTTTGGCGGAGCCAAAAACCACATGATTATCATGCCTGATGCGGATATGGATCAAGCGGCAGATGCCTTGATCGGAGCCGGCTATGGTGCCGCAGGCGAACGCTGTATGGCAATTTCCGTTGCGGTTCCAGTGGGCGATGAGACCGCAGATCGGTTGATCGAAAAACTGGTGCCGCGGATCGAAAAGCTGAAAGTTGGGCCCTACACGTCCGGACAGGACGTGGATTACGGTCCCGTGGTTACCGCTGCCGCCAAAGACAACATCCTCAACCTCGTTCAAACCGGCGTTGATCAGGGCGCGACCCTTGTGGTGGACGGCCGTGATTTCAGCTTGCAGGGCTATGAGGACGGATTTTTCGTCGGGCCACATTTGTTCGATAATGTCACGCCGAACATGGACATCTATACCAAGGAAATCTTTGGTCCGGTTTTATGTACGGTTCGCGCCGGAAATTACGAAGAGGCGCTCGGCTTGGCGATGGATCACGAATACGGCAATGGCACCGCGATCTTTACCCGGGATGGCGATGCGGCACGCGATTTTGCCAATCGGATCAACATCGGCATGGTCGGGATCAATGTTCCGATTCCGGTTCCGCTGGCCTATCACACATTTGGTGGCTGGAAAAAATCAGTGTTCGGCGATCTGAACCAACATGGTCCGGATGCATTTAAGTTCTATACCCGCACCAAAACCGTCACCGCGCGCTGGCCCTCGGGCATCAAGCAAGGGGGCGAATTTAACTTCAAAGCCATGGATTGACCCATGGGCGGCGCTTTGCCCATGTTGGGCATGGCGCCTGTTTATTCATGATTTAGGGCAGCACCCTGCCCTAGTCGTATTGTGTTACACGCTATTTCTGCCCTGTTGCTAACACCCGCATTTGTGGACGTGACTGCGCTCAGGGGAATTATTTTGCGGTGGCGCAGGCCGCGCTGGAGGGCGACCCGCTTTGAAACTCTGGCAGCACCAACTTTGAAATAATGTTGCAATAGTTTTTGACCTTTGTGACAAGAATATAGGGGAACAGTTGATGGAATTTGCGCGGAGCGAGGAACAAGACGCTATTTTTGATATGGCGTACGGGTTCGGGCAAGACCATATTGCGCCCCATGCCCTGACATGGGACAGGCAGGGCGCGATACCGAAACATCTGTGGCCAAAAGTCGCCGAATTGGGTTTGGCAGGCATTTATGTCCGCGAACAAAGTGGTGGCTCGGGTCTAAGCCGTCTGGATGCCGCACTGGTGTTTGAAGCACTGGCCATGGCCTGCCCATCGGTGGGATCCTTTCTGTCGATCCACAATATGTGTGGCGGCATGATTGATAGCTTTGGCTCGGAAGAAACCCGCGCCAAATGGCTGCCGGATATCTGCGCGATGACCAAAATATTCAGTTACTGTCTGACCGAGCCCGGATCCGGCTCGGATGCGGCCGCGCTGCGCACCCGTGCCACCCGCAGCAATGAAGGGTACGCGCTTAGCGGCACCAAGGCCTTTATATCTGGCGGCGGGTATTCCGACGCCTATATCGTGATGTGTCGCACAGGCGAAGACGGCCCCAAGGGAATCAGCGCCGTTGTTGTCGAAGATGGCGCGCCGGGGCTGTCTTTTGGCGCCCTTGAAGACAAGATGGGATGGCGCGCCCAACCCACGGCTCAGGTGCAGTTCGACGATTGTAAAATCCCGAGCGACAATCTGATCGGCGATGAGGGGCACGGGTTTCGCTATGCCATGGCCGGATTGGATGGCGGACGGCTCAACATCGCCGCCTCGGCGCTTGGCGGCGCGCAAAACGCCTTGAATATGACGCTGGCCTATATGGGCGAACGCAAAGCATTTGGCAAAACCATCGATCAGTTTCAAGCTCTACAGTTTAAACTGGCCGAAATGGAGGTGAAACTTCAGTCGGCACGGGTCTTTCTACATCAGGCCGCCTGGAAGCTGGACACTGAAGCTGCCGATGCGGGTAAATTCTGTGCCATGGCAAAACTCTATGTCACCGATGCCAGCTTTGAGGTTGCCAATACCTGTCTGCAATTGCACGGGGGTTATGGCTATCTAAGCGATTACGGCATCGAAAAGATTGTGCGTGATCTGCGCGTCCATCAAATTCTTGAAGGCACAAATGAAATTATGCGTATGATTATTTCCCGCCAGATGCTGTCGGATCGCGGCTGATGCCCGATATTATCATTACCAGAAGCGGTAGCGCCGGGCGCATCACCCTGAACCGGCCCAAAGCGCTGAATGCAATGACCTATGCGATGTGTACTGCCATAGAGGCGGCGCTTGAGGCATGGCGCGCCGATCCCGCAGTATCCCTAGTGATCTTTGACGCGGCCGGCGAAAAAGCGTTTTGCGCGGGCGGGGACATTGCCGAATTATATACCACGGGCATGCAGGGTGATTTCGCCTACGGCCAGACCTTTTGGCGCGATGAATACCGGCTCAATGCCAAGCTGCATTGCTATCCCAAGCCTGTAATCAGCTTCATGCAGGGCTTCACTATGGGCGGCGGCGTTGGATTGGGCTGTCACGGCAGTCACCGGGTGGTTGGTGAAACCAGCCAGATTGCCATGCCGGAATGTGGTATCGGCTTGATCCCCGATGTTGGAGGCTCGCTAATTTTGGCCTCAGCGCCAGGACGGTTGGGTGAATACCTTGGCACAACAGCCACGCGGATGAATGCAGGCGACGCCATTCTTGCCGGCTTTGCGGATTATTTTATACCCCAGGATCACTGGCCGTCTTTGATTGAAAAGCTGCAAGAAACCGGCAATTGCGCGCTGATTTCCGCGGCGGCGCAACCCGCCTCTGAGGGGCCGGTGTCCCGTGACAAACAATTGATTGATCGCCACTTCAGCGGTGAAACACTGACGGATATTGTCAATGCGCTGCGCCATGATGACAGCGCCTTTAGTCAGAAAACGCTGGGGTTAATGGCGCGCAACTCACCGCTTGCGATGGCTTGCAGCGTCGAAGCCATTCACCGGTTGCGTGGCTCACCCGAGATGCACAAAGCACTGGAATTGGAATACCGCTTTACCTATCGTGCGATGGAGCATGGAGATTTTCTGGAAGGTATTCGCGCCGCCATCATCGATAAAGACCGCAATCCGCAGTGGCAACATACTCTCGACGCGGTGCCATCCGTGGCGGTCTCGCGCATGTTGATGCCACTGGGGCGCGCGAAATTAACATTTGAGGAGGCAAGAATGCAAATAGGGTTTATCGGTCTGGGCAACATGGGGGCACCGATGGCCGCCAATCTGATCAAAGCCGGCCACAGTGTTACGGGTTTTGACACTGCCGGCATCATTGTTGAGGGAATGACCAATGCCACCTCGGCTGCAGAGGCCGTCATGCGGGCAGACCTTGTGATCACGATGCTGCCCAACGGCGCAATTCTGCGCGCGGTTGCAGACCAAATCCTACCTGCAATGCACGAGGGAAGCATTTTGTTGGATTGTTCGACCGTCGATGTGGACAGCACACGCACCGTCGCACAAGACGCCGCAGCCCGAGGTATTTTGGCGCTGGATGCACCCGTTTCAGGCGGCACAGGCGGCGCCAAGGCCGGTACACTAACCTTCATGGTGGGCGGCACAGAGGCCGCGTTTCATACCGCACAACCCCTGTTTGAAATCATGGGCCAGAAAGCCGTTCATTGCGGTGCCGCAGGGAACGGGCAAGCAGCTAAAATCTGCAATAATATGATCTTAGGCGTGACGATGATTGCCAGTTGTGAAGCCTTTGCACTGGCCGATAAACTGGGGCTTGATCGTCAGGCGATGTTCGATGTTGTCAGCACCTCATCGGGTTATAGCTGGACAATGAACGCCTATTGCCCTGCTCCGGGAATCGGCCCTGCATCGCCTGCTGATAACGGGTATCAGCCCGGTTTTGCCGCCGACCTAATGCTCAAAGATCTGCGCCTGTCACAGCAAGCCGCCGAAGCGGTTGACGCTGATACCCCGCTGGGACAGGCCGCCACCGATCTGTACCGACGCTTTGTCGAAGACGAAGACGGCAGCGGACGGGACTTTTCGGCCATGCTGCCCCGGTTTGAAACACGCGGACGGTAAGCAAACCCCACCAATCCATGAGGAATGGCACATAGACCATTGAGTTAAAGTTACTCTGCGGCGACCCGGCGTGGAGCTAACATGCTTTTCAAATAATGCCCTGTGTAGCTTTTGGTGTTTTTTGCCACCGTTTCCGGCGTGCCAAACGCGACAATTTCACCGCCGCCATCGCCGCCTTCCGGGCCGATATCTATAATCCAATCTGCGGTTTTGACCACGTCGAGATTATGTTCAATCACGATCACAGTATTGCCTGTCTCAACCAGTTCATGCAATACTTCCAGCAACTTACGCACGTCCTCGAAATGAAGCCCTGTTGTGGGCTCATCAAGAATATACAGGGTTCGTCCGGTCGAGCGCCGCGCCAGTTCCTTGGACAATTTCACCCGCTGCGCTTCACCTCCAGACAGTGTCGTCGCTTGCTGGCCGACCTTAATATAACCCAACCCTACACGCACCAGCGCATCCATTTTCTCTCGGATGCTGGGCACCGCCTGAAAAAACACCTGCGCATCTTCAACTGTCATATCAAGAACATCGGCTATGCTTTTGCCTTTAAACTTTATTTCTAACGTTTCTCGATTGTACCGGGCCCCGCGACAGGTTTCGCAAGTGACATAGACATCGGGCAGGAAATGCATCTCGATCTTGATCAGCCCATCTCCCTGACAGGCTTCGCACCGGCCGCCCTTGACGTTAAACGAGAACCGCCCCGGCTTATATCCGCGTGCCTTAGATTCCGGCAGCCCCGAGAACCAATCCCGGATCGGCGTGAAGGCCCCTGTGTATGTGGCAGGGTTGGAACGCGGCGTGCGCCCGATCGCACGCTGGTCAATATCGATCACCTTGTCGAGATGTTCGAGCCCATTGATCGTCTCACACGGACCCGGTGTTTGCCGCGCGCCATTCAACCGCATCGAAGCAGTTTTGAACAGCGTCTCAATAGTCAGGGTTGATTTACCGCCCCCCGAAACACCGGTAACACAGACAAACTTGCCCAAAGGAAAATCGGCACTGACATTCTTAAGGTTATTGCCAGAGGCTTTGATCACCTGCAGTTTTTTACCGTTGCCCTTACGCCGCTTCGCCGGAACCTCAATCGATCGAATGCCTGACAGATATTGCCCGGTGATTGAGGCTTTGTCGTTAGCGATATGCTCAGGTGTGCCGTGACTGACCACCTGGCCACCGTGAAGCCCCGCGCCCGGACCAATGTCATAGACATAATCCGCCTCGCGGATCGCCTCTTCGTCATGTTCGACCACAATCACCGTGTTGCCCTGATCGCGCAAATTTTTCAGCGTGACCAAAAGCCGATCATTATCGCGCTGGTGCAGACCAATTGAGGGTTCATCCAGCACATAAAGAACACCAGTCAATCCGCTGCCGATTTGACTGGCCAGTCTGATCCGCTGGCTTTCACCACCCGACAGCGTGCCTGAGTTCCGGCTCAGTGTCAGATATTCCAACCCGACATTGTTCAAAAACCCCAGTCGTTCGCGCACTTCTTTCAAAATAGCTTTGGCGATTTCGTTTTTTTGTATCGTGAGGTGTTCCGGCACCGTTTCGCACCATTTAAACGCCTCGCGAATTGACATCTGGACCACCTGTCCCACATGCAGGTCGGCAATTTTTACCGCCAGCGCCTCAGGCCGCAACCGAAAACCGCCACAACCTCCACAGGGACGGTTGTTTTGATAATTTTCGAATTCCTCACGGACCCAGTTGCTGTCGGTTTCACGGTACCGACGCTCCATATTGGGGATAACACCTTCGAACACGCGCGAGATTTGATAGACCCGACCACCCTCGTCATAACGAAATTGTATCTCTTCCTTACCGGATCCATATAGAAACACTTGCTGTACTTTTTCCGGCAAATCCTTCCATTTTGTCGAAGGTTTAAATTTATAATGTTTCGCAATCGCCTCTATTGTTTGGGTAAAATAAGGACTTTTGCCCTTGCGCCAGGGCGCCAGCGCCCCATCCCCGATTTTCAAAGTAACATCGGGCACCACAAGACGTGCGTCAAAAAACAGCTCCTTTCCGAGCCCGTCACAATCGGGACAGGCACCAAAAGGCGCATTGAACGAAAACAGCCGCGGCTCAATCTCGGGAATGGTAAAGCCACTAACAGGACAAGCAAAATTCTCACTAAAGGTGATCCTTTCGGCTGAACCCTCTTTCGGAGCGGTCTCAAGGATAGCAATACCATCTGCCAGATCAAGTGCTGTGCGGAAACTGTCGGCGAGTCGGGTCTCAATACCCTCGCGCACCACAATCCGATCCACCACCACGTCGATATCATGCCGGAACTTCTTATCCAGAACCGGTGGTTCGTCCAGCTCGTAAAACGCACCATCCACCTTGACCCGCTGAAACCCCTGCTTACGCAGCTCAAGAAACTCTTTGCGATACTCGCCTTTGCGGTCACGTACTATGGGTGCCAACAGATAAGCCCGAGTATCGGCCGGCATCGCCATCACCCGGTCGACCATGTCCTGAACCTGCTGGGCCTCAATCGGCTTGCCCGTTGCCGGACTGTAAGGGGTTCCGGCACGGGCAAACAGCAGCCGCAAATAATCATATATTTCAGTGACAGTCCCAACCGTCGAGCGCGGATTTTTACTGGTGGTCTTTTGCTCAATAGAAATCGCCGGACTGAGACCGCTAATGTGATCGACGTCAGGCTTTTCCATCATATCCAGAAATTGGCGCGCATACGCCGAGAGCGATTCCACATAGCGCCGCTGCCCTTCGGCATAGATGGTGTCAAACGCCAGTGAGGATTTTCCCGACCCCGATAAACCGGTGATGACCACAAGCTGATCGCGGGGAATATCCACATCAATAGATTTCAGATTGTGCTCACGAGCGCCGCGAACTTCAATATATTTCTGTTCTGCCATCGTCCATCCCATCATTTAAGGGTGTATGTAATCGCTTTGTGTCAAGCTTCCAATGAAAAAATGAGAACAAATAAAGAACGCGGGAAATCTATTTTGTTTGTTTCGAAATCTTGTAGGGAGAAGTTTACAAATTGCCCGCTGTGTGAGTCTCCTCATCCGGTTTGAGCACTTGAAGATTGACCCGGTAATTGAGTATGCAGCACTCAGCCATCAAGGAGAGATCATATGCCCAAAAATATCAATAAGATCACACTTGCGGCAGATGTTGGCGGCACCAATACACGGATCGCGCTGGCCCGTAACGGCAGCATAGATAGCACTTCGATCAAACGATACGCCAATCGCGAATTTGACAGCTTGCACGCGGTCATCAAGCAGTATTGCGAAACGCTTTCTGTCGACCAGATCACCGCGAGTTGTGTCGCTATCGCGGGTCCGGTCGAAAACGGCACCGGGCGTCTGACCAACTTGAATTGGGCGATGGACCAAACCGGCCTGAAACAGGTTACCGGCGCTGAGACAGTGGCGATTATCAATGATTTACAGGCGCAAGCCTATGCGTTGCAGGACCTACCCGACAGCGCATTCGAAAAGGTTCTTTCCTCGCCTGCACCGCATCAAGAGCCTCTGCGCCACAGCACGAAACTTGTTATTGGGGTCGGCACCGGCTGCAACGCGGCGCTGGCGCTGACTGATGCCTCAGGGGTGCGTGTTCCCGCCTCGGAAACAGGGCACATCGGATTGCCCGTGCGCAGTCAGGACGATCTTGATCTGGCGCTGTATCTCCAGAAGCAACACGGCTTTGCCTCGGTTGAACACGTGCTGGCAGGGTCTGGGCTTGAAACCGTATACCGATATTTTGCCAAGACAGCAGGGCAAGCCCACAACCTAAGCGCACAACAGATCATGGCGGTCATGGCGACAGAATCGGATCCTGTGGCGCGTAAAACCGTGCAGATCACGGTACGCTTGCTTGCACAGCTATGTGCCGATCTTGCCTTGATCCATTTGCCCTATGGTGGAATTTATTTGGTTGGAGGCGTGGCCAGAGCCCTCGCGCCTTACCTGCAGCGCTACGAATTTGCCACAGCATTTTACGCCATGGGGCGGTTTACACAGACTATGGAACGCTTCGAAATTGCGTTGGTTCATGACGATTATGCCGCACTGACAGGATGCGCAAACGCCCTGCATGGGCTCCGGGGCTAAGTGCAAAGCCGGACCTCGGTCTGCCAAGTCTTGCACGCTGCGGCAAGCGATGCATCCAAGGCCGAATCGGAGTAAAAACGATCCAGCTTGGAAAGAGATGTGATCTGTACCGGGGCATGGCGTTGAAATTTTGAGTGATCTGCCACCAAAAACGTCTGGCGGGCCTGTGCTATAATTGTCTGACTGACTGTGACCTCTTGAAAGTCAAAATCTAATACATCGCCATCTTGATCCAGCGCCGAACAGCCAATCACCGCGTAATCAAATTTGAACTGTGTGATCATCCGGGTGGTGAGACTGCCCACTAGACCACCGTCAGCACGGCGCAAAACGCCGCCGGCCATGATGATTTCGCAGTTCGTGTTTGGCGCGAGAATTGACGCTACGTTCATATTGTTGGTCACCACCATTAAATCGCTATGGTGCAGTAATTCCCGCGCTACGGCCTCAGTCGAGGTGCCGATATTAAGAAATACGCAAGCCCCCGCCGGGATGTCTTTGGCACAGGCCCGCGCCATCGCACGCTTGGCCGGCTGGTTCAGTAACCGACGCTCTTCATACCCCAAGTTGGTAATTCCCGAAGGCAGAACCGCGCCACCGTGGACACGATCAAGTCGGCCGTCTTCAGCCAACTCACTGAGGTCACGCCGGATCGTCTGTACCGTGACACCAAAATGCGCCGCGAGATCTTCGACCGCAACTTTCCCGGTCTCGCGTGCGATCTCGAGTATTTCCGGCAGGCGAAGTGTTTGCGACATCAGGGACTCCCATGAACATGGCTGCGACGCTAAGCTGTCGCAACCCAATGATCAACCACAGCCCTTGGGCGGCATCTCTCGAGGCGCGCCGACCACCCACCCGTCTGGATCGGATAATGTTTACTTTCTAAAAATACAAGCATGACCGCCTCGATAGATAATACGAACATTTACGAACGTATATATTGACAATGTAGATGGAAACCGCACAAAAACAGGGGACTGAATTCAAGGACAAACATGGTACACCAAAAAGACGATATCTCTGACCTTTTCATTATTGGTGGTGGCATCAACGGGTGCGGGATTGCGCGCGATGCTGCCGGTCGCGGCCTGTCGGTGACCCTAGCTGAGATGAATGATCTGGGCTCGGCAACCTCTTCAGCCTCGACCAAATTATTTCATGGCGGTCTGCGCTATCTTGAATATTTTGAGTTCAGACTGGTGCGCGAGGCGTTGATTGAGCGCGAAACACTTTTGCGGGCGATGCCGCATATCAGCTGGCCGATGCGATTTGTATTGCCCTACCATGCTGACATGCGCTTTGAGAGCGACACCCCGACGTCACGCCTATTGAACCGCGTCCTGCCCGGAATGCGGGGGCGGCGTCCGGCTTGGTTATTGCGCCTTGGTCTCTTTATGTATGACACGCTGGGTGGCCGCAAATTTTTACCTGCCACCCGTACATTGGATTTGCGCCGCGACCCTGCAGGCGCGCCTTTGAACAGCAAATTTGAAAAGGCTTATGAATATTCTGATTGCTGGATCGAAGACTCCAGGCTCGTAGTGCTGAATGCCCGCGATGCCGAGACCCGTGGCGCCCGAATTCTGCCCCGCACCAAAGTGACCGAGGCGCGGCGTGATAATGGTCTATGGCATATCACAATCAACGAAAACCCGCGCGGAGAGCCGCGGGTGGTGCGCGCAAGGATGCTGGTAAATGCGGGAGGGCCTTGGGTTGCAAATATCTTGCGCCACACAGCCGGCATCAACGCTACAGACGGGGTGCGGTTGGTACGTGGCAGCCACATCGTCACTAAAAAACTGTTTGACCACGAAAAATGTTATTTTTTTCAAGGCACGGACGGGCGGATTATATTTGCCATTCCCTATGAGACCGACTTCACCCTGATTGGAACAACGGATGCCGACCATGATGATCCCTCTACCCCTGCTGAATGCGCGCCAGAAGAACGCGATTATCTGCTGCAGTTTGCGTCACGCTATTTCGAAAAGCCCGTGACAAAAGAGGATGTCGTCTGGAGCTATTCGGGCGTGCGCCCTCTCTATGACGATGGGGCGGCTTCGGCCACTGCGGCGACGCGTGATTATGTATTAACGCTAGATCAGGGGGCGCTGGGGGCTCAGGGCGCGCCGATGCTGAATATTTTTGGCGGTAAAATCACCACGTATCGTAAACTCGCTGAATCCGCTTTGGAGAAAATCACTCCTTTTTTTGCGCAAGCCACCCCCCCTTGGACTGCAGGTGTCGCTCTGCCCGGCGGTGATTTTCCCGTTGGCGATGTGGACCGCCTTATCACCGAGCTTTGCGCCGCTTACCCATTTCTCGATCGAAAATGGGCGCAGCGGCTGATCCGGGCCTATGGCACAGACGCCCAGAACATGCTCGGCACAGCTCAGACCACCAAACATCTTGGGCAGGGTTTTGGCGCCACCCTCACTGAACGCGAAGTGGCATGGCTGATGCGTCACGAATACGCCCGGACTGCCGATGACGTGGTGTGGCGCCGCTCTAAACTAGGGTTGCGTTTGAGTGATGATCAGATCACCACGCTCGAGACTTGGATGGCAGATTATAACCAAAATCATGCAACCGGTGCCGCCTGAGTACAACTTTAGGCACCGGCAAGCGCCAGCGGGCGACCCCCGTGGCAAACCAACATGGCAACCTTTCAAGCCCAGACTGAGCGGGCCTATTTCTTTCAGGTGAAAGACCCGCTAAGTTTGACAACAAAAGGGCGCTCATACACATAAAAGGGGGGGCATATGACCCATATTCTAGCGATTGATCAGGGAACCACCTCTAGCAGGGCCATCATTTTTGATAGCGAGATGGCGCAAGTAACCTCAGCGCAGCAAGAATTTGCCCAACACTATCCCAATTCCGGCTGGGTTGAGCATGATCCGGCCGATCTATGGGACAGCACGCTTGCCACCTGCCACACTGCCCTGTCACAGGCGGCGCTGACTGCCGGCGACATTGCAGCCATTGGCATTACCAACCAGCGCGAAACGACGCTTGTCTGGGATAAGCATAGTGGTGAACCGGTCTATAACGCGATTGTCTGGCAAGATCGTCGGACTGCGCCCTTGTGTCAAACATTGCGTGATTACGGCCATGAGCAAATGGTCACAGACCGCACCGGGTTGAGACTTGACCCATATTTTTCAGGCACAAAACTAAGCTGGATACTTGCAAATGTGCCCGGTGCCCGAGAACGGGCAAACGCTGGCGATTTGTTGTTTGGAACGGTGGATAGTTTCCTGATCTGGAAATTGACCAAGGGCGCGGTACACGTCACCGATGCCACCAATGCCGCACGGACTTTATTGTACGACATCCGCAAGGGTCGCTGGAGCCATACGATGTGCAGCCTGCTCGAAATCCCTGTATGTATGTTGCCTAAAGTACTAGATTGCGCTGCAGATTTTGGCCAAACTGATGCGTCACTTTTTGGCACCCCCATCGCAATCTGTGGCGTTGCCGGAGACCAGCAAGCCGCAACCGTTGGACAGGCCTGTTTCGAGCCAGGCATGTTGAAATCAACCTATGGCACCGGGTGCTTTGCACTTTTAAACACCGGCGCCACACCGGTTTCATCGAAAAACCGCCTGCTGACGACGATTGCCTATCAGTTAAACGGCACCCCGACCTATGCATTGGAAGGTTCAATTTTCATTGCCGGTGCCGTGGTGCAATGGCTGCGCGACGGGTTGCAAATCATCGATCATGCCACCGAAACTCAAACGCTCGCGGAGGCCGCCGACAGCGGACAAAATGTGGTGATGGTGCCGGCTTTTACCGGGCTTGGGGCCCCCTATTGGAATGCTGAATGCCGCGGCGCGATTTTTGGTTTGTCGCGCAATTCAGGCCCGGCCGAATTTTCCCGTGCGGCCCTCGAAAGCGTCGGCTTTCAAACGCGCGACCTATTGCAAGCCATGCAAGCCGATTGGGATCAATCAGACGGACAGGCGGTGTTGCGGGTGGATGGCGGCATGAGCGCGTCAAACTGGACGATGCAATTCGTATCAGATATTATCGATGCGCCCGTTGACAGACCAGAGTTTTTAGAAACCACCGCCCTTGGGGCCGCCTGGCTGGCCGGCATGCACTGCGGACTTTACCCCGAGATGGCAGCCTTTGCCAAGACATGGGCATGCCAAACACGCTTTACCCCGGCTATGGATCCAGAGACAAGAGAGGATAAATGTGCCGGTTGGAATCGGGCTGTACAGGCGACCCTGAACGTCTAAGTCGCGTCGCACGACGCATTTATTCGAAATTATTATAAATTTTTGCGCTTTCACACCGCCTGCTATTTCGACAGATATTGTCATGCTTTTGCCATAGTTGGCCGCAATAACGGCCACAGCTTGATCACCACTCTGGTGGGGTGTTTGGCGTTTGTACTGTCTCACGACCAGCGTCGCGCTTTTATAAGCACCCTGATCTGCATTTTTAAAAAACGGTTTCTCAGGATTCATTCTTATGCCAGACCCCAAACGCAATGCCGCTATTTATTATCTTGAGGACGGGTTTAATCCCCAAAAAGGCCTGAACGGTCGGCGTATGGCCGGACAATCTTTTCTGAAAGGTTTTTTTGACCACGCCGATGTCGACGAATTCATCGCCATGTCAAATACCAAAAAGCGGCTTGATGCTTTTGAACAGATT
>Ga0206130_10006682_pt1 | contig 13093 bp, 10 predicted proteins | sample Helgoland_Spring_9_FD_148637 | JGI IMG/M metagenome (GOLD analysis project Ga0206130, IMG submission 148637) | Pelagic subsurface seawater microbial communities from Kabeltonne, Helgoland, North Sea - Helgoland_Spring_Bloom_20160512_1 | ecosystem: Environmental > Aquatic > Marine > Epipelagic ... | reverse complement strand
AAAAAAATTAAAAAAAAAAAAAAATAAAAAAAAAAAAAAAAAAAAACTTAAACGAAAAAAAAACAGCTAAAAAAGATAAAAAAAAAAATATTGAAACTTTTGAAGATGATGATATACCTATTTTTGATTCTAAAAATTCATTTTTAAGTAATTTTAAATCACTTACTCCATCTCAGATTAAGGGATTAAACGAAGATACAAAACAATTAATTAAGACCCAACAAAGCTTACTGGAAACCTTAAAAACAATGGGACCTGCTATAAAAGATGGTAAAAATGTTTTAGATACGTTCAAAAATTATTTTGGAAGTGATTCTGATATAGGAAATGTATTAAATTAGATAATTTATTTTATTATTCTAAATGTAAGACTAATTCTTGTATCATTTACTTTTTTTTGCAATGGTATGCCATGTTTATAATATTTTTGAGTATTTCCATCCATAACTAGCATTGATCCATTCTCTAGATTTATTCTTTCTTTTAAATTATTGTATATACCTTTAAAATCTAAAAATCTTGATGAGCCTAAAGAAATACATACTATTGGTCCTTCTAAATCTTTTTCATTATCTGAATGCATTCCTATATTATTTGATCCATTTTGGTATCTATTTCCTAATACATAATTAAATGAATATTTATTAGAAAATAATTTCTCTATTAAGTTTTTTAATTTAATCAATATATCATGCTTAGTAATATCTATTCCTATATTATTAATTCCACTATATTTATAATCTAGATCATTATAAGAAAAACATAATGTTTCTCTATTTTGAAGACATTTTTTTCCAAATATTTTTATTTCATTAATTTTCCATTCTTCCAAATTATTGAAATAATTAAATAGATCTGTTGAAAAATTTTTATCTATAAAAGATTTATAGTAGGTTATATCTGAGTTATTTAAATTTAATTTTGTACAATCAAAATTATTCATATTTATTTTAATTGTACAAAATTAAAATAAAATCATTCAAATTTTTACCTCTTCACAAATATTATGTGTTAAAATATTTGAAGATTGAGATATTATAATATATTATTTTAATAATATATTATAATAATATATTATATTATGAATTATTTAGGATTAATATCTATATGTTTAGGAATTATAGCAGTATTATTAGCTATTAACTACATTAATTTTGGAGAAAAAATACACAAAGAGATTAAAAATATAAGAACTAAATGTATTAACATTAATAAATATAAAAAAAATGAAAAAAATATTCTATATATATTATCAAAATTACAAAAAAACACTGATTTAGAAATAGATGAATTATATAAATTAATTTTAGAATATTACAAAAAGAATAATATAAAAAAAAATAGTATTGATACAAATAATGTTTAAATCTCAAGTACTTATTTAATTGTTATTTGTCCACCAATTAGGAACTAAATAAGGTGGCATTTCATTGGTATCTACACAAGGCATCATTGAAGGGCCTCTATTAAGATGATATACTAATTCACCGTAACCAATATAATAATTATAATATTTCATGTTAGATAGAAAACCACTAAATCCCTGGAAGGCATTTACAAAAACATCTCCATAATTTTGTTTGGGAATTCCATTTAATACTTTTCTTTTTACTAAATTACCATTAAAGAAAATGTCCAAATTTCTTTCCTGTAAGCAAATGGCAACATTAAACCATTTATTTAATGGAATATTCGGTACATCAATATGCTCACCTATTTCTTTATAAGAATTCATATAAACTCTCAATATATTTTCTTTAGGATGTAACCAAACACCTGGTGATCTTAAAGGCCAACTAGAAGAATTTCCCTTATGGAATACATGCTTCCATTTACCATATTGATAAGTCCAATCATCAATGTACATCCAAAATACATATGTAAATTCTGTTCCTCCACTTTGATTTTCAGATCTTTGCAGGGTTGCTCCTGCTGAACCAGGTAATAAATCATCTGATTTATTAGGATCTTGTAATATTGTAAATTTAACTTTAGCTGATTTGGTACCTTTTATAACCCATTGTGCTGAATTTTTCCATTTCATATATCTATAATATACTTTTTTAGCCATTTTTATTAAAATTAATATAACTATAATTGCTAATATTGCTTTTATAACTTTACCACCATTTCCTGATGGGATTCTATTATAAGTGTCTGTTGCGACTGACTTTGATTTTGTAAAAAAGCTCATTATATATTTATATAATATATAAATATATAATTTCTGTACTATTAAATAATAATATTTTTTTTTTTTATTTTGCTTGTATATTACATATTAATATTATCTTATTAATAATCTTTACCCATTTTTACAGAACCTCCTGTACTGTAAGTATTTGATCCTACAGATGTTGATATATCTATAGATGCATTAACTTTCAAATTACATAAATAATCATATAATCTTTTACATCTATAACCACATAAATACCAATTATAAACTTCATCTGCATCTAATGCTCTATTAAAATATCTAAATTCGCCTATACGTCCTTTAAAACCTCCCTCATCTAACCAATGAAGATCTCCATTATTATACATAGGAACATTTTTATATGTACAACTCCTTGCTAATTTACCATTTAAATATACATCTAGTGTTTTATTATGCATTACTAATACTAAATGAACCCATCTTTGTAGTGGAATATTTATTATATCACACTTCGCACGCGTGCTATAATCTATTAAACTTGGATCTTGAGATTCATGAAGTGGATTAACAGGAGGGGTGTCATTATAATTTCCAGTTGGTAATTTACAACTTTTTCTTAAAATGGGACCGTTAGATTCTAAGGCACTATTTGGTTTAGGATAACACCAAGGAGTTCCACTATCATCAGGATCTCTACAAAAATTATGATCTCCTAAATCTTTATCTGCATATTTTGGATTACTGCTTCTAAACCACATACTCTCATCCTTCGGATTATTGAACCTATCTTCTCTATTCATTTGTACCATATCCCAATTCATACATGTTTGATAGTCACTTGTTTTATTTACATTTGTTTGTTCTCCATGTGTAGAAACTCTTATGTATAGATGATTTACATGGGGATAAAACCATACACCTGGATTACATATTTTTCCTGCTCTATCTCCTTTATGAAATATATGTTTAGGTTTATTATTATTATAATTCCAATCATCTACATTTAACCATACAGAATATGTATAATCATAACCATATGATGCTGGTTTTAATTGGTCATGGCGTTTTACTCCATATCCTATTATTCTAGTTTCTACACCATGTCCATCTGTTCCTAATGATTTTATTATTTCCCAACTATCTCCCTTAGTTTTTTCTATCATATGATCCGCTGGACGAGGTTCAAATATTAAAGAAGATTGATTACAAAAATTTTTTCCTTTTTTATATAATTTATATCCTATTATCAGGATAAAAGCTATGATTATACTCATAACCATTATACTCATTCCTGTACTTTCACTCATTGCTGAACGAACTTTAGATACATTTGAACTTAAAATATCCATTTATAATATATATATATATATATTATAAATTAATAATATATTATAAAAAAAATACTTTGATTATTTATCATAATTATCTGTGTATCTTTAATATAATTTTGTTATTACTTCTTAGGTTATTTAATTCTCTTCATCTTTTTTTTTATTTTCTCTCTCATATTTAAACTAGGCAGTAGAAGATTTAGTTGTTACAGGAGATTCAGTTGTTACAGGAGATTCAGTCGGGGTTTCTCCTGAAGATTTTCCTGAATCGCTATCTTTTGCTGGAGGAGGAGACGGATCTTCTCTTGCACGTTGATCTGTACAACATATTTTTTTTGTACATCCTGCAATAGATGCTCCACAATTATTTGGAGTTAAGGTCATGCCATCATCACATTCGATTCCTGACAGCATACAAGTTTCTTCTTGTGTACAACATTCTTTTTCTGTGCAATCAGACCCTTCACAATAAGCTCCTGTATTATTAAATCCAGTGGGACATTGATAAATTATTCCCAAATTATGACTGTATGGATTATTACAACTTTTTTTCTCTATACAACACTCTTTTTTAGAACAATCTCTTTCTTTGCAGGGTCCTGGATTTACTTTATCTTTCCACCTAGAATAGCCTTCTGGACCACATGGATATTTTTTTTTTGGTATTGAATTCTCATTTAAAATACCTTTTATATTGTCACAAGTAAATTTTACTTCAGTAATATCTGTATCACTTGTTCTTCCTTCTCTACATAAGAATTTTTGTGATTCATCAATTCTTTTTCTATCTTTAATAAATTTTTTTTTCGTTTTCCCATTCAATAATAAAAATTCTGGCCACTGCCATGGATTAGGACCCCATCTGTATATATTCATAACATCTTTATAAGATAATGATTTTTCATAATATCTTAACTGTGTTAATAATCCTGAATATCCTCCACAATTTGTTACATATAAATCTCCGTTATTTTGTTTTATATTTGATGATAGAACTTTTGTATTTTTTAATTTTCCATCAATATATATTGAACTTGCTCTTGCTTCTATAACTAATACAAAATTAAACCAACGCCCCAAAGGTATATTATCAACACTTTGATATAAATCCACATCATCTAATAATTTCGTATTTTTATTCGGATTCATTGAACTTGCTTCAGATAATTTATTTATAGTTCCTATATCTAAATAATTATCTTGTATATATTCTTTCTTATCTTCTGTTTCATATTTAAAAAAATAATCATCCTTATTACTATCTGTTAAATTTAATATGCCATATTTACACATATGATTATCATTTTGTATATTTTTACATACTACTGATATACTAGCACAATCTGGATTAATATTACATTCTTTTTTTAACTCTCCTAATTTAATTCCATGATACGCTGAATAATAATTATCGTATTTTGGTAAATAGGTATTTAACATTTTATCTTTTTGTATTTTATCGTAATTATATTTTCTTTCATCACTGTCGAAAAAAACATATAATTTATTTTCCTTGGGATGTAACCACATTGATGGTTGACATTGTTCGGCACCTCTATCTCCTTTATGTAAAATATGCTTCCACTGCCCATATAACCATTCATAGTCATCTATCCATAACCAAACTGATAATGTATAACCATTTCCATTTTTGGGTAAAGGCATGTCTTCTCTATTTCTTAATAATGGGTTCTTAGCATTAATGGGATCTCTAATAAATACTGGATTTTTTCTTTGTTTTTCTACAAATTCTAAATATTTACGAACTAAATAATATATTATCAATAAACATATAATTAATATTCCTACATTAGTTAAGTTCATACTTAATATATATAACTATATAAATTTCTAATTTATATTTTTTTATATTTTATATTTTAAAAAATTATTTTACATCTTTATTTTTTTTTTACTGATTATTAAATTTATATAAAGGTATAAATAAAAATCGTTTCTTCTCATCACCTACCCCTCCTTCAAAACCTCTCTTTCAAAACCTTAAAGTGGATTAGCTACTCTAGACGTTGTTGTTGGATTACTTACTCTAGACGTAGTTGTAGCAAAATTATTTTATTCTTGACTACCAGCTTCTTCAAGGAATTCTGTATTTATACCTCTTGCTTTTAGAGTATCTATAACTTGTTTCTTCCAAGCAGGTACAAAAGCGTCTGTATTTGATGTACCTGTGTTAAAAGAACTTCTATCATCTGATTCAGTATTTTCCAAAATATCAGGAACTTTCTCTATAAGTTTATTATCAAAATTTAATTCAGGTGTCACTTTTTGAACATTTTTTTCTGTATTTTCGTCTTCAACCTTTTTTACTATATTTTCTTCATCTTTTTCATTAATTAACTTATTGTTAATCCCTATACCAAAATACTTAAATAAATCAGGATAATTCCAAGGCTTTGGACCAGATGAATAAATTTTTTGAATTTTGTCATGAGTTAATTCTTGACTAAAATACTTTAATTGTGATATTAGACCACTAAATCCACCTTCTCTAGTTACATATAAACTGCCATTATTTTGTCTTATTTGTGAATAGATAGGCTTAGAATTTTTCAATAAACCATCTATATATATTGAGCAAGAAGTATCTTTTATTACAATTCCTAAATGAAACCATCTTCTTAAAGGTACATTATCAACATAATTATAACTATTTTTTTCATTCAATATATTAATATTTTTTTTAGGATTTAATGATCTCTTGTTATCATTTTTATTATCTACTTTATTTTTCTTTTCAGGATTATTCATATCTTTCTTACATTTATACCCTAAATTTACTGTATCATAAAATACAAATAATTTATTTTGTATTGGATGTAGCCAAATACCTGGTTGAGGATCATTTCCACATTCATTCCCTTTATGCATTATATGTTTCCACACTCCTTTTTTATATTCCCATTCATCTATAAAAATCCAGATAGATATACTATAACCTGTTCCGGACGAAGGTAATGGAATATAATCTCCATATTTTATCTTTGCTTTTTTGGCATTAGTAGGTTTCCTAATATAAATAGGATTATATCTTTGTTCCTTAATTATTTTTTTATAAAATTTATATATTATAATTAATATTACTAATATTAATATACTAATGATAATATCTTCAATTTTCATATTATTATATTAATAATAAAAAAAAATTAATATTAGTATTAAATTGTATATTTAGTATTTTTAAATTTATATTTCCCATTTTAAACTTATTTTTTTTTAGATTATATTACTTTAAATCCCTTCCCAGTGTTCTCTATATCTATAAGGAAATGGCTAACTATGAGTATACTAATACAACAGAACTATAGACGACTGCTATAGTCAAAAATAGGTCCAGGTAAGCAAGTTAGTTTATTAAGTGATCATTCTCAATAATATATTCTTAGTTTTTATAAGCTTTTTATTATCTAAATACCTCGAGCTTTGTTCCTAAGTCAATACCTAATCCCCACATGCCAATCTAGCATTTAATGTAATAAAATCTTTAGATGTACCTGTTTAACCTCTTAATGAGCAAGATGAAAGACAGTACTGTCACCAGTTTTGTTATGAGTTACTTTTATTCTATCAGTTGAAATATTATATTTTTCAGAAATTTTTCTACGAATATGATTTGCTGTTTCAATTGTACTTTCTTTAAAATCTGCCTCTGCCCAGGTCAACTGATATTCAATTGATTCTTTTATATTTTCTCCACCTAAAGCTATTCCAGTACTTTTATCAGTTATAATTATATTTTCTTCCGGAATTTTACGTTCATTAGCAATTTCTTTTCTTAATTCGGTTAAAGATCTAGTTTTAGGCACTGTTACTATGTATGTCAGTGTATGTCCATTTCCTGTTGAGCCACCATCATGAATTTGACCCCTCCCGAAGCCTTGACCCCTCCCTAAGCTTTGACTTCTCCCTAAGCCTTGACCCCTCCCTAAGCCTTGACTCCTCCCTAAGCCTTGACCTCTCCCAAAGCCTTGACCCCTCCCAAAGCCTTTACTAATTCCTGGACTTGGTGTTGTCTCAGTATTAATATTAGGTGAAGAAATTATTTGTATACATTTATTATCTTCTGTGAATGTACATTTATTTCCTTGAGGATCTGTGTAATCAAGACAGTTGCGTTTAACTACCATAAGTTCTGGTTCTTTATCAGAAATTTTTATATCTGAACATTTAGTTTGATCTTGTGGTGATAGAGTAGTAAGTTGTGGTGATGGGGTAGTAAGTTGTGGTGATAGAGTAGTAAGTTGTGGTGATAGAGTAGTAAGTTGTGGTAATGGGGTAGTAAGTTGTGGTGATAGAGTAGTAAGTTGTGGTGATAGAGTAGTAAGTTGTGGTGATGGGGTAGTAAGTTGTGGTGATAGAGTAGTAAGTTGTGGTGATAGAGTAGTAAGTTGTGGTGATGGGGTAGTAAGTTGTGATCCTAAAATATTTGAAGAAGGTACAAAGGGTGAATCTGGAAGAGGATTTATAACTGGTTTAGGAAAAATATATTTTGTAGGTCCGGTTTCATCTTTTTTCGGACAATGATCAATTGCTAATGTATCATCTATAATACTATCGTTTTGAATATTCTCAATTATATTTGTAATTTCTCTACTTAATAATAATAAATGAGTTGATTTCCAAATTAATTTATCATTTATTTTTTGATTAAAATTAAAATAATCATACTGATTTTCAGGAGTAAATTTTTTTATTTTAGCTATTAATTCTTCATCTGTTAATTCTTCATCTACTGGATTTAATTCTAAGTCGTACAGATTCTTATCTTTGTAATATTGATTTATCATATCTGAAAATGTTGTAAAATAAGGATAATTTAAATTTGTTGGATCTTTTGATAAAATTGGTTGTGGTACACCCATTGGCTCATCTAAATCTGCTTTATATAAAGTAGTTCTTTGTATTAGTTTATTAGAATCAGACTCGGAAGGCACCTTTTTTGATGATATATAATATTTAATAGATTTATCTTTCTTATTTTTTTTTAAAGAGAAAAAACTTTGTTTTTTTCCAAAACCCAATAAATTAAATATTTTTTTACCATTTATAACATCAACATATCTTCCTTTAAATAAATATTTCTTACATCTTAGATTAAAATTTGTAATATCTGGTAACTTCCACGGATTAGGTCCCCATTGATAAATACTTGCTATTTTATGTTGTGAAATAGGATGCGAAAAGTATTTTATTTGAGAAATTAATCCTGGAAATCCTTCATTAAGCGTATTTATATATAGATTATTTTTATTCATTTTTATATTATCATTTGGTATTGTTATTATACTTGCTACTAATCCATCTATATATATGATAGTGGAATGAGAATCAACAACAATCGCAAATTGAAACCACCGACCAATAGGAATATTTTCTATATTATTAACAGTATGTTTTTGATAAATTAGATTTTTATTTATATTTGGATTCATTGATGGTTTATTTTTTTGTTTAATGATAGTACCTTGATAGCTATACCCACTATTTGCTAAATCCATCAATCTTGCTTTATTAGGATCAGCAAATTCTGTAGTACTTTTTTTTATATCAATCGGTGATATATCAATCATTGGTGGAGTATTGATAAGTGTATAATTATTACTTTTTGATAACCAAGCATATCTACAAATAGAACATGGATTTCTGGAGTCTTTACATATATAGGATATCGCGGTACAGTCAGTTTGATCATTACATTTTTTTTTAATTTCACCTAAAGTTTTATCTTCTAGTTTTTCATCATACCCCCCCTTTTTTAAAAATTTATTAGGTTCTAGTGGTTTATAATTAGAAGGACTACGTTTTAAATCTACAAAAGTATATAGATCATTTTTTTCAGGATGAATCCATATACCCGGTTGACAATAATTTGCTAATGGATCTCCTTTGTGTAATATATGTAACCATTTTTTATCTTTTGATCTAAAATTATTATCAGTACTTGTAGGAGCAGTTGTAGTACTACTAGTAGCAGCACAAGTTGTTGTAGTACTAGTAGTACTTCCTGTTAATGGCATTCTTGCATTTTGAGATATCCATAACCAAAAACTAATTGAATATCCATTACTTGTTGTAGATTCTGGAAATTCTTCTGAATCTATTATTTCTGGTCGTTGACATGATTTTGCTTTCCATAAAAATATAGGATTATTTTTTTGTTCTTTAAGTTTATGCAAGTATTTATGTATTAAATAATATAAAATAAAAATTGAGAAAATTAAAGATATAATAAAAGTATATTTCATCTATTATATAATCAGTAAAAAAAATAATAAATAAAATAATTAAATTATAAAAGTAAAATTATAAAGTAAAATTATAAAGTAACATTATAAATAAAATAATTTATTGAGTTCTCATTAAAATCTCGCCCCCTCTTCACATTCTTTTATAAGACCTTGCGTTAGCCCAAACGTTAACTTAGGAGCACCAGGTTTATTTTCATATGTGGCTACTTGTAGATAACAATCGACTGGTTGGGCATTATTATTCGAAGATTGTGCGGTTACTCCCATGCCGGTGGTTGGGGATAGTTGTGTACCAGAATATATATTTTTATTTATTTCAATGCAGCCAGGACCTTGCACTCTTAAGCCTCCAGCGGTAGGATGTTCGCATAGTTGATCTCCGTTAGCTAGCACCCCACATTTACTTTTATCTATTATACACTTTGTTTCCTTTGAACTCTGAGTAGGATATTTAACTAGAATATATGAACCCTCTGGACAAGGTGGTTTTGTACATTTTTCTTCAGCACTACCTTCTTGAGGAGATACAGTTATTTGCCTTCCAGCTTGCCCTCCAGCTTGCCCTCCAGCTTGCCCTCCAGCTTGCCCTCCTGTATGTCCTCCAGCATGTCCTCTAGCTTGCCCTCCATCTTGCCTTCCAGCGTATCCTCCAGCTTGCCCTCCAGCGTATTCTCCAGCTTGCCCTCCAGCGTGTCCTCCAGCGTGCCCTCCAGCGTGTCCTCCAGCTTGCCCTCCAACATGTCCTCTAGCTTGCCTTCCAGCGTGTCCTCCAGCTTGCCCTCCAGTTTGCACTGGCAGTGTTTGTCTTCCAGCTTGTCCTGCTAATTGTCCTCCAGATTGTGCTACTTGTGTTGCTGTTTGTGTTTGTGGTAATTTAAATACTTGAACAGTAAACTTATTTGCGTAAGACTCTATATCCTGATAGTTTTTTGATGATTCAGATTTCCATATAAATAAAGGAGTTCCTAATAAAAAAATAATTAATAAAATAATAAGAAAATTTATAAAAGTTAATTTCATATAATATAATATATATAGATAAACATATAGAGATAAATATAAAAATTTTAGAATTTTCTATTATAAAAAATTAAGAAAATAAATGGGATGCTAGACAACTCTCGTTAAAACACCAAGTTAACTAATAGATAAATCTGAAAAATATTACAAATAAGACTATAGAATGTATACAGCTATTTTAAGACCAGTAAATTTAAAGTAGTATTTTTTTTTCAGGTGCTACTTCGCAATTAATAAATTTTAAAGTTTTATTATCTTCATAGTAGCTAAAATTTTTAGGAGATATAATAGTCAAAGGAACATCTTTTAAATAAACTATTTATGAATCTTTATTTTAGCTCTTTTTAACTAAAACAAATTCAAAAATTTTTTCAGTTACCCCATGTATAATATTATGATTTAATTTATTATCTTTATTATGTGGTGAAATTGCATTTTTAAATTTATTTCTAAAATCTTCTAAATTATCATTATGAATACAAAGGTGATCAGCTGGATAATAGTAATCTATAAAAAAAATATAGTAATCAAGTTCTCTAATAAAGTCAAATAATTCTTTACTGGTAGTATTTGTTTTTTTAAGTTGTTCTTCTTCAAATTCAACTATTAAAGCCGGTTTGTGCTTTTTAAGTAAATTTTTAGCACCCTCTAAAACTTTCTTTTCCCAACCCTGTACGTCTATTTTAATTAAATCTATTTTACAATTAAATACTTCATCATCAAGTCTTATTGATTTTGTATTTGTATATAATAGACCCTTATCCAATATATTAGGAGTTATGTCGCCCATATTAACTAATTTAGTATCATCATATAGTGGAAGTTTAATATCGCAATTAGTATCACCACATGCATAGTTATACAAAACTACATTTTGTATTTTATTTAATTCTACATTATCTTTTAATAAATTAAAATTTTGTAGTTGTGGTTCAAATGCAAATACATTTTCTGTACATAAGCGTGAAAAAAATAATGTATGATATCCAAAATTAGCCCCTATATCAATAATATTTTTAGTATTAAAATCTTTATAAAATAATTCAACAAATTTAGTTATATGAGGTTCCCATTCATTACCATTCTTAAATACGCAAATAGCCAACTTATCACTACGGTAATATTTAAATTTATAACCCTTGAACTCATCACTCATTTCAAAAATTTTAGTACAATTCATTAATTATTATTATTATTTAAATATATTATTTAAATAAAAAAAATAAATAAAAAAAAAAAAATTTCTAATTTATTTTAGAAAATGGATGCTCTCGACTATTTAGAACACTATAAAAATATTACTTCTTATTGTAATCTCTATAAAAAGATTTTTCTATTATAAAAAACAAAGAAGGATGAATGGGATACTAGACAGCTGTCGTTAAAACAACAAATTAACTACTGGATAAATCAAGAAAATATTACAAATAATACTATAAATGAATACAAGTATTTTATGATAAGTAAATTTAAAGTAGTATTTTTTTTTCAGGTGCTACTTCGCAATTAATAAATTTTAAAGTTTTATTATCTTCATAGTAGCTAAAATTTTTAGGAGATATAATAGTCCAAGGAACATCTTTTAAAAATTTCATCTTACAATATATAAAGCATGTGAGAGCACTGCAAAAAAATGTATTAGTTTTATGTTCATTACCTAAATGTAATTTTAAATATCCTTTAATCCAATCGAATAAATTTAAATCGTAGGGTCTGTTATAAACTTCATCATATATTTTTTTAATATTATCACTAAATTGGTGATCTCTTAAACAATCTAATTTTCGATAATATAAATTTCCCATCCAAGAATTTTGATAACTTTTAATAGTGTGATCTAAAGGAGTAATCAGGACACCAAATTTAAGCTTACCATCAGTAGGATCGGGAATATTTTCATATCCAGATTCTAGAACATACAATCCTTTTAATTTTTCATTTATGTATACAGGATCTTTAAGAATTATACCTACATGACTAAACTTACTTCCTTGAAAATACTCGATAATTTTGGAGTACCATAGGGATGTAGAATATAGTAGAATGTCACCAGTTTGGATAGTATTTTTAAAATTTTCTAAAGATATTGTAGACATATTATAATCATAACATTAGTTATAATATCTTTTTTTTAAAATACCAGATTTTTAATGAAAAGATAACAAATGTAAAATTAATAAAAATATTAAAGTTAAATTTAAAATAATAATAAAAAATGGGAAAAAATGAAATGGGAAAAAATGAAATGGGAAAAAATGAAATGGGAAAAAATGAAATGGGAAAAAATGAAATGGGAAAAAATGAAATGGGAA
>Ga0206130_10006668_pt1 | contig 13116 bp, 10 predicted proteins | sample Helgoland_Spring_9_FD_148637 | JGI IMG/M metagenome (GOLD analysis project Ga0206130, IMG submission 148637) | Pelagic subsurface seawater microbial communities from Kabeltonne, Helgoland, North Sea - Helgoland_Spring_Bloom_20160512_1 | ecosystem: Environmental > Aquatic > Marine > Epipelagic ... | reverse complement strand
CTTTTTCTTCCCCTTTGTTTTTATCTCCAGGTTTTGGTTGGTCTCCTTCCTTGTCTTTGTCCTCATTTTGCTTATCCTCTTTGTCTCCTTCTCCTTCTTTTTTATCTTTATCTCCTTCTTTTTCCTCTTCCGATTTATCTCCGTCTTTTTTGTCCTCGTTCTCTTCCTTTTCCTTGTTTTCTTCCTTTTTATCCTCGTCTTTCTTTTCGTCTTCGTCTTTACCTTCTTTTTGATCTTTGTTTTCCTGCTGCTGCTGTTGTTTCAATTTACTCAAAGCATACGATAAGTTATAACGAGTGTCTTCATCCTTGGGATTGTTTCGTAGTGAATTTTTATAGGCTTCAATGCTATTTTTCAAATAGTCGGAACTTTTCTTTTGCTCTTCAGGATTTTCATTTTGCGAACTCCCAGAAAACCTCTTAAGAAAAACATTGCCTAAATTATGGTATGCTTTAGCTTTATCTTTTTTGTTTTCTAGAGTTCCAGCATATTGCTCATAGTATTCGGTAGCTTTTTCAAAATCACCACTTCTATATGCAGAGTTAGCTGCATTATATAAGGCTCCGTTGTATTGATTGTTAGCTTCATAAGCATTTTCAAAATTATCTTGAGCAGTATCGTAGTCTCCATTGTTATAGGAGTCAATACCTCGGTTCAGTTCTAGCTTTTCTTTGGTTTGTCCAATACTATTTGAAAAGGCCATGAAGAGACAGGTGAATATTGTAATATGTTTAAGATTCGATATCATATTTCTTCGAATAATTTAATTTTATCTACCATTTGAGTTCTCTTTTCATTCATGAAAAGCTCTATTAATAGAAGTAATAAACCTATTGCTAGAAAAGGTTGAAATTGATCTTCATACCCAGTGTATTTCTCGCTACTTAAAGTAGATTTTTCTATCGTATTTATTTGGTTGATTAATCCTTCTAAACCAATACTCATCCCATTTGCTCGTGTGTAAGAACCTTGGCCAGCATTGGCTATGTTGATTAAATTTTCTTCATTTAATTTTGTTAAAACAGTATTCTCATTTTCATCTTTTTTATTCCCAGTCTTTTTCCCATTTTTATAAATTGGAATCGGGACACCTTTTGTTGTTCCCATTCCAATTGAATGAACCACAACTCCTAGTTCGCTCGCCTTTTCTGCAGCAATCATACCTTGCTCTTCATGGTCTTCTCCATCTGAGAATACAACAATTGTTTTATTGGCCCCGTTTTCAAAATTGAAAGATGTCATGCACTCTTCAATTGCTAATCCTATATCGGTGCCTTGTGCCGACATCATTCTTGTGGTGACGTTCTTCGTAAATGTTTTGGCAACATTGTAGTCAGGTGTTATGGGGAGATGTTTATAAGCACTTCCAGCAAAAACAACAATGCCAATATGATCACCATGTAGTTTGTCTATCAGTTTTTCAATCGAAAGTTTGGAGATTTTTAACCGACTATAACCTGGCGACAAATCTTCAGCAAGCATAGAGTTACTGACATCAATTGCAAGCATGATATCAATTCCTTTGCTTTCTACATCTTTTTCATTTTCACCATATTGCGGATTTGCCATGGCGATTATTAAAAAAGAAACACTTAAACGTAATACTATAAATTTGATTAATGACTTGCCAGTGGAGTATCCGCTAAATAAAGAAGGTAGGAGCTGCTTATCTGCATATCTCTTGATAGCTTTGTTTTTCCAAAATAGTATCCAGAAAAATAAAAGGAGCATAAATGGAATTGCGACAAAGAGATTGAGCGCCCATTCATTTTCAAGTCGAAATTCGGGAACTTTTTCTGTTACATAATAATAAGTGGCATATCCAATGCTCCAAAAGAGAATTTCGACTATTGCAATTATAATAATTGCAGTAGTTGTATTGTGGCGATATTTATATAATTGACTCAAGAAATACCTTTTAAAATGGTTGATTTAGCGAGAAATTCGAATAATATAAGACCTAAGCCTATGAGTATAAAAAGGAGGTTCTTTTCAGGTAAATCTACTTCGTACTCTATCGATTTAATTTTTTCCGTTTCTAATAAATCTATTTCATCATAAATTGCTTTTAACTTGTCGTTATCTGTAGCGCGAAAATATTTTCCGCCTGTCATAGAAGCGATCTCTGTAAGTGTTTCTTCATCGATTTCTACATCTACCATATCGTAAACATATTTATTGTTAATTGGATTGATTCCAACCGGCATTCTGGCTTTTCCGTTAGTTCCAACACCAATGGTATAAACCCTAATTCCAAATTCTTTTGCCATTTCTGCAGCAGTTAAAGGATGAATTTTTCCATTTCGATTTACTCCATCTGTTAACAAAATAATTACTCTACTTGGAGCGGTACTTTCTCTTAGTCGATTCACAGCGGTTGCGAGTCCCATCCCAACGGCAGTTCCATCAGGAACAACATCTCTTTGCATTTCATCCAATAACTCGAGAACAATTCTATTGTCACTAGTAAGAGGACATTGCGTGTAGCTTTCAGCTTGAAAAACTACTAGTCCGATTCTATCATTTTTTCTTTTGGCAATAAAATCTTTCGCTACACTTTTAGAAGCTTCAAATCTGTCGGGTTTAAAGTCAGTAGCCAACATACTCCCTGAAGCATCCATCGCTACAATTATGTCTATTCCTTCGCTATACTGTTCTATGTAAGAATCAGAATTTGCATTTATTTGTGGCCTGGCTAAAGCGATAATAAAAAGACCAATTGCAATTGTTTTTGTGCCAAAAAATAGATGATGTAGATTGGGTAAAAACCCACTACTAATATCGCTTATTTGCTTATAACTTGATGTAGCTAGAGTAGTTACTTTATTTTTTTGCGTAATAATATACCAAAATACAATGAAGGGAATTGCCAGCAGTCCCCATAGGATTTCTGGATTAGCAAATTGATATGTATTAAAAAGTCCCAATTTAAGTTTGCTCTTTTTTAGGAGTTTTTTTCAAGTCATTGCGGGTTTCTTGAATTGTTTTACGGACAATAATTATTGCTTCTTCATTCTCTTGTGGAGACGGAAGTGTCTTTGCAAATTTCACCATATCTGCCAGACTGAATAGCTTGCTAATTAAGGTGTGATGATCTTCTGAAATTGCTTTTAACTTTAATTTAGAAAGAATTTCATTACTTGTTTTTTCGAAGGTTGCTACCCCGTAACGGTATTCAATATATTGCCAGATAATGTCAGTCAGTTTTGAATAATACAATTTGTCCTTATTGTTCTGCCAGAGTTCTTCTTGTTCAATCGATTCAAGTTTTTCAAGTAGTGTTATCGGCAATGGAATTTGAGGCACATAAACTAACTTTTCTGGTTTTCTTTTTCTTATTCGAATAATTATAATTGTTGCAAGAATGGCCACAATTATTGCAGTTATCCATTGCCAATTACTTCCCAACCACATTTTGAACCTTTCCCAACGAGTAAGAGGGTCTTCAACAAGTGCTTTTATGTCTTTAAAATCAAGAGTAGTATCTATAGCAACAGGAAGAAATAGAATGGAAACAACATTTGACTGAATTGAATCATCGCCAACCAATGCGCTTATTGGTCCAATTTCTACCATTCCGCTATCGAAACTCGTAATTGTGAAATCTTGTTCGAAGTACATTTTTACATCGCCTAGGTTGTCTTCAGAAGACCGCTGTTGAGGTGGTCTAGTATCCCATATTTCAACTGTTTCTCCTAAAACTGTCGAATCAGAAATTACTGGGAATCCAATTTTACTTTGATCAATATCTGCAGAATATTGAAATAACAGACTTACTTGAACTGGCTCACCAATTAGTAGCTTATTTTTACTTGCAACTAAGCTAAAGTTGGTTTGATTTTGGCTGAATCCAAAACCAACAATAAACAAAAATAATATGTTTAGAAAGTGCTTCATCTTTGTTTAAACAAATTCATTAAGGGTATAATATAAGGACGGTTTGTAGCTATCGTTGTATAGTCAACCCCTGCTTTCCTGAAAGTTTCTTTAAGTTCTCTATTGCGTTTGATTGCGTTTGCTTTGTACTTTGTTCTTGTTTTTTTATTGGAAGTGTTAATCCATTTTGTTTGCCCTGTTTCTTTATCTTTCAATTGTATTAAACCAACATTTGGGATTTCATTTTCAATAGCATCTTCAATTTTTAGTGCAACGATATCATGCTTTTTGTTGGCGACTTTTAAAGCGTCTTCAAAATTATCATCTATAAAATCAGAAACAATAAACGCAATGCTTCTCTTTTTCACCATATTGGTAAAATAACGAATTGCCTCTTTTATATCTGTCTTTTTTCCAGTTGGTTGGAATTCAATTAACTCTCTAATGATTCTTAAAATATGCTTCTTTCCTTTTTTCGGAGGGACGTATAATTCGATTTGGTCAGTAAAAAGTGTTAAGCCAATTTTATCATTGTTCTGAGTTGCAGAAAAAGCTAAGACAGCGCATAGCTCGGCAATTATTTCACGCTTCAGCATTTCTTTTGTTCCAAAAGATTCCGAGGCCGAAATATCAACAATTAGCATTACAGTTAGTTCTCTTTCCTCTTCAAACACTTTAACATATGGATGATTAAAACGAGCAGTTACATTCCAATCTATCGTTCGAATTTCGTCGCCAGGCATATATTCTCGAACTTCAGAAAAAGCCATACCTCTTCCCTTAAATGCTGAGTGATACTCACCAGAGAATACTTGAGAAGAAAGCCCTTTTGTCTTAATCTCAATTTTACGTACTTTTTTTAAAAGTTCTTTTGTGTCCATGTTCGCTGTATTCGGATAGATGTTAGATAAAAAGACGCCTGATTTGTAAAGGTTCTAGGGTCTGAAAGCGCCTCTATCTGATTCTCTTAGGGAACTTCAACCTTGTTTAAAATAGTGTTGATAATTGTTTCTGTATTTACGTTTTCGGCTTCCGCTTCATAACTTAACCCAATTCTGTGTCTTAGTACATCATGGCTTACTCTCCTTACGTCTTCAGGTATGACGTACCCTCTTTTATTAATAAAAGCGTATGCTTTTGAAGCCATTGCCAAGGCAATACTTGCTCTTGGAGATCCTCCAAATTCAATTAGTGCTTCTAAATCATCCAACTTATATTCTTTAGGTGTACGTGTTGCGTAAACTATATCAACAATGTACTTTTCAATTTTCTCGTCCATGTAAACCTGCTTTACAATTTCACGCGCTTTTATTATAGCTTTAGTATCGATAACTACGTTTGGAGTTGGGAAACCTTCCTTAGAAACGGTGTTTCTAATAATCATTTGTTCTTCCTCTTTCTTTGGGTAATCTAATACAACTTTCAACATAAAACGATCGACCTGTGCTTCCGGAAGCGGATAAGTACCTTCTTGTTCAATCGGGTTTTGGGTCGCCATTACTAGGAATGGCTCATCTAGTTTAAATGTGTTGTCACCAATAGTAACTTGTCGCTCTTGCATAGCTTCCAATAGTGCACTTTGAACTTTAGCAGGAGCTCTGTTAATTTCATCTGCTAATATAAAATTTGCGAAGATTGGTCCTTTTTTTGAAATGAATTCCTCCTTATTATGGTTATATACCATTGTTCCTAATAAATCTGCAGGTAACAAATCTGGGGTAAATTGAATACGGCTAAAGTCAGCGTTGATTGTTTTGGCTAAAGTTGTAATCGCTAATGTTTTTGCTAATCCCGGAACACCTTCCAGTAGAATGTGCCCATTCGCTAATAAAGCAATCAAAAGGCTTTCAATCATATGAGGTTGACCAACAATTACCTTTTTCATTTCTGACGTTACTAAGTCAAGAAAAGCACTCTCTTTTTGTATCAATTCGTTTAACGCTTGAATATCTGTTTTAACAGAAGTTGCGTTTGGCTCTATAGATGTTGGATTCGATGGTGCTAATTCATTATTTTCCATTAATTATTATTTTAATTTAAACGTCTGTAAAAGTAGGTTTTTTATCGAGCCGTAAAGTTCAGAAATAATCTTATTTTCAAGGCAGTTTTGCTTGTTAAAGAGTGTTAAATTTTCCGTAAATTAGGTTAAGAAGGGCTATTTAATCCAAAAATACTTTTATCCCACTTTTTTCAAAGTCGACTGATATATGTTCTTGCAGTGTGGTGGATAGTGTTAGTCCCACAAAATTAGCCTTGATTGGGAATTTTCGATGTTTTCTGTCTACTAATACGACCGTAGTAAGGTATTTTATATCCGAATCTAAAATATAACGTGTAGCATAAATTAGTGTTCTGCCAGAATTCAATACATCATCAATAAGAATAATTGATTTATTGTTCAGGTAATCCAAATCTTCAGAGAAATCTACATCGTTGTCAAGCGGTTTATCTTTGTGCAGTTTTAACTTGTGTAATGTTACTTTTATTTTGGTGATCTTTAGAAGAGTAGCATATATTTTTTCAGCGAGTAAATAGCCACGGTTAGCTATTCCGATTAAAACAATTTCCTTTTCATCGTAATTTTTTTCTAAAATTTGATGTGCAATTCTTTGAATTTTTTGCTCTACTTGTATAGTAGATAGGATTAATGTTTTTACACTTTCCATATTATTCTTGTATTATCAATTTAAGACCAACTGCAATAACGTAATTTTTTTCGATTCCTTCAGAGACATCAATGCTTTTACATGTTTTATTTTCTCTAGGGGGTAGAAATTGTGTTTTTTTCCTTAAAGAATTTAATTATGGCTTAAAGATAAAAAGAAACTAGTGTGAAGGTTTAAAATTGCGCAACTAATTTTAGGTTGAGTCTTCTAGAGGTAAGGAAGCTAGGAATGGCATATTGTCTCCCTGAAACATCTTTTACCCAATTATAGTTTATCGTATTGGAAATGTCAAGAAGGTTAAATACCTCAAATGAGAGCCACATTTTGTCAATTTTCTTCCATAAAGAACCGTCTTTGTATTTTGTTTTGTCCGTCAAAAGTTCTTTACTAAACCCAATATCTACTCTTTTGTAAAGAGATGATCGCAAAGTGTCTTTATATCTATCTTGACCCGGAGGCCCGTAGGGCAGGGCTGTACCGAAAACAACCGTTAAATTAACTTTTAATGTGCTCCATTTTACTTTTTCAGTATTCCATTCTTCTGGCATTCTATCTTGAAAAAATAGCGCAAAAGATACCCGCTGGTCTGAAGGTCTTGGTATATATCCAGGTTCTGTTCGAATACTATCGGTAGCAACATCGTTAGCGGTATATCCTGTAACTATTTCTTCTCCGTCAGAATTATAGTAATCATAGTAATAATCGTCCAAAATATCTTCCTGTGTTTTCATGTAGGATAAGGAAGCGTAGGACTCAATTCCTTTTACAAATTCACCGTTTAGTTTTAAGTCAATACCGGTAGCATATCCTTTAGCGTTGTTTTCTCCATAATAACGAATTCTAACGTTATCAATTTCATAAGGAATAATGTCGGTTAAATGTTTGTAGTATGTTTCCGCACCTAATTTAAATGGCCTGTTCCACATAAAAAAGGTATAATCACTTCCCAAAACAAAGTGTATGGATTTCTGTGCTCTTATTTCAGGGTTGATTAATCCTTGAAGATTTCTAGTCTCTCTATAAAAAGGAGGTTGATAATAAAAACCAGTAGCAAAACGAAAACTTACATTTCGTCTATAAATTTCATCGTCACGAACATAAAACCAAGCAGGCCGAAAATTGAAGCTAATTCTTGGTGAAACCACCAATTGGCTATTGTAGTCCCAGTAATTTGCTCTTAAGCCGCCTGTCATACTGAAATAACTATTTGTTTCAATAGTGTCTTTTATGCTATATACGCTGTCTTTTAATCTTACTGAATCTTCGAAGTAAATAGTTTTTGGAATTGATATCCGATACATATCTTGAAGGTATCCTGAAAGGCGATTGGATTGTAAATTATTTTGGGACTTCACAACATTACTTAATGTAAGATATTGGTATGGCTGCGCTGTTGGGTCAATATAGCCTACAGAATCTTGTGGATGAGGGATGTTAAAGCGCGAAGAATCAATCTGATTCCATTCACTAATTTTATCATTTATTATTTCATGTTGGTATTTCGCCCCCCATTGAAATTTATGTTTTCCTGCTTTAAAAGTTCCTTTATGGTAAATATTAGCTACAGTTGCGTTTAATTCATTTCGTGCATGATTTAAAAATGCACCAACTCCTCTATTAAAAGCAACTTCTCCCAGATCATCACTTCCTAAGTCTCTTTCTAATTCGTCCAGCTTATATTCACCCAATAGATCAAAACTTTCTGTTTCGTGCGTTTGGTAAATAGAGGAAATAAACTTTAAAGTGAGCAAGTCATTTGGTTTATGCGTTAGAGAAGCTGCCGCCATATAGGTTTCAAATTGCGTAATTTCTTGTCCCTCGTAAAAAACGGTAAATCGCAGTGCTTCATTGATACTTCCAAAATTTGTTTCTCTACTTTCTGGAACAACTCTAAATTTGTTTTTAGAATAGGTTCCAAAGATGGAAAGCTTTGTATTTTCTGTTAACAGGAAATTGAACATGCCTTGGTAATCAACAAATATAGGCTTGTATTCTCCTTTCGTGTCTAATGCTCCTAATAGGTAGGAGTTGGTTCTGTATCGAATCCCTGTAATATAGTTAAATCGAGACGATACATTTTGTTCAACATGGGCAGCAGCTCCTAATAAACTGGAAGTAAAAGTACCTTTGAGTTCATTTGGAGCAGTAGCTTCGGAATAAGTGATGTCCAAAACTGAAGAAAGTTTATCTCCATACTTGGCATCAAATCCACCTGCAGAAAAAAGGATGTCACTGACCATGTAGGGGTTAATGAAGCTCAATCCTTCTTGTTGTCCAGAACGTGCTAAAAATGGACGGTAGACTTGAATGTCATTTACATATATTAGATTTTCATTAAAATTTCCTCCACGAACATTATATCCAGCAGAAAGTTCATTGTTTTGTGAAACTCCAAAATTTCCAAACTTTAATGTTTGTTCTATATTTTCGCCAATTCCGGTTATTTCTGAGGGAGGAATTGGCTTGAAATATCCAATGGCTCCAGTTCCCGGCTCTTTGAAGGTTACTATGTGTTCTGAGAAAGTTCTAGAATTCATAGTGATTCTTACCTCTTTCGTCTCGTTTGCAAACAATATATAAGTTGATTTCTTGCTCCAATATTGGGCACTGCTGTATTTTATGGTAATTTTTTCATTCGAAGGAACTTTAATACTGAATTTTCCATTTTGGTCGGTTACCGTACCTCTTGATGTTCCTGTCAGAACAATGTTCGCATCAACTACAGGCTTTTCGAATTGATTGTAAAGCGTTCCTTTTATTGTAGCGGTGGTTTGTGCATTAATTTGAAAAGCAGAAATCAACAGGAAAATAAAAATAGATAAGGAAATTTTCATGTATCTGATGGGCTAGTCTTTTCGCTTAAAATCGCCATTTTTCCAGGCCTTAATAAATTTAGACCAAGCAATTGGGTTGAGTAAATTGATAGGAGGAGCTTGTCCAGCATAGTATAACTTACTTTGGTACTGTTGCATTTGCCATTTATAATTCATAGCGCCATCCATAGGAGTAGCATCTGCTCTTTCCTTTAAAGCCGCTCTTTCTAAGTTAGCTTTGGCTCTTTTATAATCGTCATTTGGTATGTCTGCATTTACAAAAACTTCGGCAAATTGCTCCTTAGAAGGCCATGGGTATATATGTGCAGTTTTTAGCAGTATAGTATCCTTATACATTACTTGAATTAAGGAATATTTACTGGTTTTGATTTTGTCTGAATAATAAAGTTTGCTTTTTTGTATCCTATAGAAGAGAAAATAATTGTATCTCCCTTATTCGCAACAAACGAAAAATAACCAAAATAATCAGACGTAGTCCCTCTTCTAACCGACTTGTCAATAATGTGACAAAAAGGAACAGCCTCCAGGCTGTCACCAGAAACGATCACTCCGCTAAATTGAATTAATGTGTTTTTAGTCGTATCTTTTTGAGAAACCCCCAAAGTTGTTGAAAAGCAAATAATTAGGGTTAATAATAAAAGTTTCATCATGGTTAAAGCTATTAAAACTCCTTAAAATAAGATTTATTATTCAAAGCTACAAAATGAATTACTATTGAATCCTTATATTTGAAAGGATTTGTAATAATAAATTATTGAGTATGCTAAAAATACTATCTCTCTTTCTCTTTTTTCCTTTTTTTATTTCGGCCCAAATAACTATTTCAGATGCAGATATGCTGCAGAGTGGTGAAATGTATTTTTATAGTTCAAGTCCTGACTTTTTATCGGTAGATGTGTCTTTGACAGGAGCAAATTACTCTTGGGATAATTCTGCACTAACTGTTTTAAATCAAGATACATTGAATGCCGTTAACGTTACCTCAACTCCATTTCTATATCAATTGTATTTTAATAATATTGCTCAATATCCTGAACATAAGGCAGATTATGCAGTGGTAGGACAAACAATAGACGCCTTTGGGCAAATCACAATTTCGAACGTGTATGATTATTTTAAGGTTGATTCAAATTCTCTACAAAAAGTAGGGTTTGGAGCTAATATAAATGGACTTCCAGCATCCGTTAAATATGATACAATAGATCAAGTTTATCCATTATCTATGACATTTGGTACAACTGATTCGACATCTGCATATTACATTTTAGCTATTCCAACTCTGGGGACATATGGGCAATGGATTAGACGGAAAGTTGAGGTTGATGGTTGGGGTAATATTACAACTCCTTATGCTACTTATTCAAATACAATTAGAGTTAGGACTACTTTATATCAAAGGGATACTTTATACGTTGACCAGTTTGGGTTTGGAACCAACATCGATAGACCGATAGAAAATATTTACGAATGGTTTGAGCCAGGGAGTGGGGCGCCAGTATTTAAAGCTGTAGAAAGTTCGGGTGCATTAACTGAAATCAAATATTTGGATACGATCAATACTACCTCGGTAGAAAGTCAATTTTACGGCGATTGGAAAGTTTATCCTAATCCTGTTGTAAATATTTTGAACGTTGAAATTGGAAGTGAGTTTACGTATGAAATTTATGACATAGAGGGTAGGTTAATCAAAAAAATAGATAATTGTTTTTCCGAAACGATTGACCTAAGTTGTTTGTCAAGAGGTGTTTATACTTTGTTAGTCAAGACAATAGATAAACGCAAAAGTTATAAGCTTGTCAGAAAATAATTATGAGCTTTACATGTTTTATTTGCAAATGCGTTTAACCCCATTTTCAAAAAGTGCTAAAGCGTAGGTTTGCATATCCGCATTAGCCAAAGATTCTCTTTCCAGATATTGCTACTTTTCAAAAGGGGGTGATTTTTATTCTCATTAAAAATGTCGATGGAATGGTTTCTGGAATTAGGGAGTAATTTCAATACGATTTCTATAAATATTTAGCTACATGAGATTTATTGGGTAAGGTTTTGTGAAATATAAACTATTTTTAGTAAGTTAGTATAAATTTTTTTATTACAGATTAAACTATTATTGTCATGAACAAACTTCGGCTTATTGGGTGTGTTTTCTATGTTCTTTTAACAAGTAATTTACTTTCTCAGCAAGTTATTGCGACACAAGGCAATTCGAGTTCAAATTCTACAGCTACTTTGGATTATACGATTGGGGAGGTTGTAATTATGACTGGAACAGATAATCAAAATCATATTACTCAGGGATTTCACCAGCCAATATTTGAAATTACCACTATAGACAATACCGAAATTTGCTGTGAGGTTAATATTTATCCAAACCCAACTATAGATCAGCTTAACATACAGGTTAAAGAAATTGATCAATTTTCTAGGTTCGATATTTTTGATGTAAATGGAAAACTTCTAAACACAAGGTTAATAGATCAAAATAACATGCAACTTTCTTTTTATAAATATGCAACGGGAGTGTATTTTATTAGTTTCATCTCGACCGAAAACCAACTAATCAGAACATTTAAAGTTCAAAAATCATATTAATTATGAAAAAACATATACTATTATTTTTATTTACTGTTTTATTGGCAGTGCCTTCATTTTTTTCTCAATCTCCGCCAGAAGCGTTTAAATATCAATCAATTGTAAGAGATTCATCGGGAAGCATGTTACAAAATCAAGCAGTTGGTTTTCAGTTTACGATTATTCAGGGTAGTATAAATGGTAATTCAGTTTATCAAGAATCATTCAGTTTAAATACTAATTCTTATGGACTAGTAAATTTAGACATTGGTTTAGGAACTGTAATAAGTGGAAGTTTTTCAAACATAGATTGGAGCCAAGGACCGTATTTTATTGAAACTGGACTTGACGTAAGTGGAGGAACGAATTATTCAATTATGTCAACGAATGAATTGATGAGTGTTCCTTATGCTCTTTATGCAAAAACATCTGGTGGAGGTCCTGCTGGGCCAACAGGAGCAACCGGTCTAGCGGGTGCTGATGGACTGTCTTCAATTATCCAACAAACCGTTTTAAATATTGGTCATACAAACTGCACTAATGGAGGTTTATTGATAGAGAGCGGTGCTGATATAGACTCAAACAATATTCTATCTCCCAGTGAGATAACTTCCTCTAGCTACATTTGTAATGGCGCTGATGCTGCAGATGATCAAAATTTAATAGGTGCTACTTTATCAGGAACTATTTTACAAATCGATATTGAAAATGGTAATTCAACGACTGTTGATTTGGCTTTATTGCAAGATGGCATAGGAACAGATGATCAAATTATTCAGCAATTAACATTTGATTCTCTAACGAATAATTTAACAATAGGAATTGAAAATGGTAATATGGTTTCAGTAGATATGACTGGTCAGACAGGACCTCAAGGTCCAGATGGAGCAGACAGTATTGACGGAGCCCCCGGAGCAGATGGAATTGATGGAGCACCTGGAGCAGATGGAATTGACGGAGCACCTGGAGCAGATGGAATTGACGGAGCCCCCGGAGCAGATGGAATTGACGGAGCCCCCGGAGCAGATGGAATTGACGGAGCACCTGGAGCAGATGGAATTGACGGAGCCCCCGGAGCAGATGGTGTAGACGGAGCGCCTGGAGTAGATGGAATTGATGGAGCACCTGGAGCAGACGGAATTGACGGAGCCCCCGGAGCAGATGGTGTA
>Ga0206130_10006665_pt1 | contig 13121 bp, 10 predicted proteins | sample Helgoland_Spring_9_FD_148637 | JGI IMG/M metagenome (GOLD analysis project Ga0206130, IMG submission 148637) | Pelagic subsurface seawater microbial communities from Kabeltonne, Helgoland, North Sea - Helgoland_Spring_Bloom_20160512_1 | ecosystem: Environmental > Aquatic > Marine > Epipelagic ... | reverse complement strand
TTAGGTCAAAACGACTTGGCCTTGTGGGCGTTGAAAGCCGTGGCGGTAAATACTGCAGCACCTGACGAATCTCGTCAAGCGTTGAAAACTATAGAACAAATTTATGTTGATATGGGTGATGTACCCGCTTATGTGGCTTGGCTTAAGTCGGCGAACATGAAAGATTATAATGATTTACAATTTGATGACTTGAGTTTTTCGGCTGCTGAGAAAAGATATATCGAACGTGATGTCAAAAGCGCTATAAGATTGTTTGAAAAATATTTGGTCGATTTTCCTGATGGGGCTCATCTGTTCCTGTCTCATATCTATTTGAGTGAGTTATTTGGAGAAAGTAATGACCTTCTCAAGCGCATACCTCATCTATTGTTCGTAACCAATCAGCCTAATAATGAGTACACCCAAGATGCCTTAATTCAGTTAGCGGATGCATATCTCAAACTACAAAAGTCTAACGAAGCCATACCGATATTGTACCGCTTGGCTCATGATCACCCTGAGCCGAAAAACCAAAGCTTTGCTCATTCTAATTTGATGCAACTCTATTTCAATCAAGGAGATTTTGATAAAGCACTGTCAGAATCAATCCTTTTGCTAAATGGTGCTTCAGTTGAAGACGATTTAAAATCTAAAGCCATAGCCATCAAGGCCCGAAGTGAAATTAAATTGGCGATGTATGAGGCTGCTCAACAAAGTTATAGTCATCTTCAAGCCGTTTCGATTTCTCAATCATATTTGGCTGAGGCGATCTTTTACGATGCTTTTTTTCTAAGTAGAGAGGAGAAGCATCAAATGTCGAATGAGCGTTTGCAAAATCTTATCAAGGACTATCCTGGTTATCCAGAATTTTCGGCTCGTGGTTTATTGTTGATGGCAAATAATTTTGCAGCCCTAAAGGATAATTATCAAGCCAATTATATACTGAATCACCTTATTTCCAATTTTAGCAAATTCCCTGAAATTATAGTCCAAGCCGAAGCGCTTCTTGAAAAGGTGAAGTCGAAGGCTGCAGAAACTAATGCTTCAATCACATCAGACAATGATTAATAACAATGCTTATTTCGCAATTATTTGGATGGTTTTGCCAGTAATGGCAATAGCCCAAATCGAAAATGATACTTTAGGAACCCAAACGGTTAATATTGAAAAGACATTTACGCCTTCCGTAGATGAGGCTCGTAAAATTAATTCTACGCCAGAATCTACTGATCCAAATTCAGTTAAAAAAATTGAAACCAAATATGAGGTGCAATCCATTCCTGTGGCATCAGTTTTTAATCCTTTAAAACCCAATGCACGACAAATTAAAATGATTAAGTCTGAAAAGTTTTTCGCCAACCAATTGATGCTCATGGGCGGTAATTATGGGACAATTTTAGCAGAATTTTCAGCTGCTTTTGACCTTGGGGTTAATCAAAAATTAACTACCCTCCTTGATCATCATTCATCTCAGGGCGGTATATCTAAAAATACAATTGACGATGATTTTAACCGTTCGAATTTGGGTTTGACGTTCTCAAATATTACACGCAATAATGATTGGAATATTCGTGCTTCTGCAGGATTTAATCAATATCAATGGTATGGTGTGCCTCAAAATTTATGGAATCAAGAACAATTGAATAACATTTCAGATCCACACCAGTGGCTCACATATGACTTTGGATCAACCTTAAAACCAGACTCTGAGTGGTTAGGAGAAATGCAAATTGAAATGAATGGACTGTCAGACAATTTTGAAAACACAGAAATTATTGCATCGGCTTCATTAGTATCATTGTTACCATTTATGGATGACACTTTTGAATCCTCTTTTGCTGCGAAATACAGATCAAACGAGACTGGTTTGGAATCAGAAGGCACGTTGGACAACCTTCTGTTTTCATGGGCACCAAAGTTTAAGATACACACGGGTGATTTGTCCTTAGATATAGGTCTCATTGGGTTTTATCAAATTACTGACGATCCAAATGCCTCTGATTTCTTTGTAGTACCTGATGCTCATTTAGCTTACAATCTCGAAGATTTGGTGGTAAGTTTTGATGCGACAGGTGGTATCCGTCAACATTCATACCGAAATTTTTTAGACACCAATTCATTCTTCAGCCCTAATAATGATATTTTATCTGAAGAAATTCCTTACCAATTTTCTATTGGTGTTGAAGCACAGGTTGCACCCGATTTTAGTATTGACGTGGGTTTATCTTATGAAAATGCAAATCAGAAACCAATGATGGTTTTGAATAGCATCACTGATGACTTAAGTCAAGATTATAATTTTGGAAACAGTTTCGGGCTGTTATTTGATAGTATAAAGTCCACAAGTGTAGGAGCGGGATTTATTTATACAGGATTGGAAAAGACTACAATACACATAAGAGGTCAGTACAATAATTTTTCGACGGACGTTATCGAGTTTTTTTATAACAGGTCTAATTTAGAGGCTTCACTCTTTATTCATTCATCCTTATCAGAGCATTGGTCTTTAGATTTGTTTGGTAAACTTTATGGCTTAAGAAAGGATCGCTTTCTTTCGTTAAATACAATTCTAGGACTTGTTGATGAAAATATAAATATCTCCGCTTTTGTAGATTTGAACTTGGCAACAAATTACCGACTATCTAATCATTGGACAATTGAGGTTAGGGTAAATAATTTCCTCAATGCCGATCAACCAAGATGGGGCTATTTTCCCGTACAAGGCATTCAAGGCTTAGCAGGATTACGCTATAATTTTGATTGGTAGACCTAATTATTTTTTCTTCTAATTCATTTTTTTGTATTTTATTAAGTCATTGATTTTAATTTGTTTAAACTAATTTTAAACCTCTTATTTAAATGGTTTAGGTTAATATATTGTTAAAATAGTACTATGTTATACATGTTACCGTAACATAATTGCTTGAATAGCGTCTACTAAGTAGATAACAATAATAAAAATCATAATCATGACACTTTTAAATCTATATCTTTCCAAAATTGACCGACCTACTATTTTTAGCTTAAAAGACTCCAAGAGAGTCCTGTGGCACAATCATAGACGCTATTCATAATTTTTTTTAAATCTTAAATTTTTACACATGATAACTTCAAATCTAAAACAAACAAAACGCATTTTTTATTTTAATCAAAAGGATACAAAAAGTATCCACTGGAATAATTCAAGACGTTATTCCTTTTAATTTGTGATTATTTAAAGACACAATTAAGCACCTTGACAATTACCAAGGTGCTTTTTTTATCATTACGTGCAATTTTACCATTTGATTGATTAGTGCACCTTGCTTATCTTTGAAAAAAATATCAACATGACTAAGCCTTTTCTATGCATCGCTATTTTAGCTCTATTCTCATGCAATCAGCAACCGTCAGTTGATCTTTTTACCAATGCGTCAATTTACACTTCAAACGAGGCGATGCCAAATGCGACAGCTATGGCTGTTTCTGATGGCAAAATTGTTGGTATTGGTGATCAAGAAAGTTTGAGAGCTCAATTTAAAATTAATCAAGCCATTGATCTTGAAGGTCTCACTGTTGTGCCAGGATTGATAGATGCACACTGTCATTTTTTAAATTTGGGGTTTCAGGGACAACAAGTGGATTTAGTAGGAACTAAGAGTTTCGAAGAAATTGTTTTACGAATTTCAGCTTTTCAAGCTGAACGTCAATTGGCATTTATTCAAGGGCGCGGTTGGGATCAAAACGATTGGGAAGATCAATCATTTCCCAACAAAGCGCAACTCGATAGCTTATTCCCTAAAATTCCAATTGCTCTCTCGCGTATCGACGGTCATGCGTTACTATGCAATCAAGCTGCACTGGATTTAGGAGGTGTTACCGCCAAAAGTCAAATTGATGGTGGAACAGTGGTTTTAGAAAATGGACAGCCTACAGGTGTATTGATTGATAAGGCGGAAGAATTGGTTATGTCTTATTGGCCTAAGCCCACCCGGCAAGAAAAAATCAATGCCCTTCTATCCGCAGAAAAAATATGTATTGCACTGGGGTTAACAACAGTCGATGACGCTGGTTTGGATCGCACGGAAATTGAACTTATTGATAGTTTGCATCAAGTGGGTGCATTAAATATTAAGGTTTATGCAATGGCCTCAGCTACACCCTCTAATTTGGATCATTATCTCAATCAACCGATCCTCAAAACAGAGCGATTGCATATGCGTTCTTTTAAGTATTATGTTGATGGAGCACTTGGGTCTCGAGGTGCTTTATTGCGTGCCCCGTATAGCGATGCCTCACATACCTTCGGATTACCAGTCAATTCGATTGAGGATTTTAAACGCACCGCTAAACGCATTGCTGTCTCAGATTACCAAATGAACACCCATGCTATAGGCGATTCTGCCAATCATGTTGTTTTGAATACTTATAAAGAAATACTTAATAATCAAATAAATCGCAGATGGCGTGTTGAGCATGCTCAAGTATTGTCAACGAAAGATGCAGGTCTGTTCAATAATATTATCCCTTCGGTGCAACCGACACACGCCACTAGTGACATGTATTGGGCTGAAGAGCGTTTGGGCCCAGAACGTATGAAAGGCGCCTATGCGCTCAAATCTTTATTAAAAATCAATGGACGTATAGCACTGGGTACAGATTTCCCAGTTGAATTTGTAAATCCGATGTTGACTTTTTATGCCGCAACTTCAAGACAAGACTTGAGTGGTTATCCAGCTGAAAAATTTAAAGCGTCGGAGGCTTTATCAAGAACCCATGCATTAAATGGTATGACTATTTGGGCGGCTTATTCTAATTTTGAGGACGAAGAAAAGGGATCTCTAGAGGTTGGTAAAACGGCTGATTTTGTTGTATTGGATAGGAATATTATGGAAGTGGCTTTGGATCAAGTTCCCAATACAAAAGTGATACAAACATACATATCTGGGGTTGCTCAAATCAATAAAAAGTAGTGATCGACAATCAAAAATTTATTGATGGACTCCCAAAACTTGCGGCTGAAAAGAACAAGGAGAACACGACGTTTTTTAAGAAATTAAAAAAACGTGCTCCTAAGCATTTGGATCAAATTATGGTTGACCTCCATGAAGAAACTTTTAGCAAAACCGATTGTCTCGATTGTGCCAATTGTTGCAAAACAACTGGGCCGCTATTCACCAATAAAGATATTGAACGTATATCGAAGTTGCTCAGACTGAAGCCCACTTCGTTTATTGATCAATTCTTGAGGTTGGACGAAGAGAATGACTATATACTACAAAGTGTACCATGTGCCTTTTTGGGCGAGGATAACCATTGAAGTATCTATGACCACCGCCCTAAAGCGTGCCAAGAATTTCCTCACACAGATCGAAAGAAATTCCAACAGATTAGTCATTTAACATTAAAGAATGTTGCGATTTGTCCAGCTGCTTTCAAAATTGTAGAAGCTATGAAAGCCCGTTCTTTATAATTTATTTTTTTATTTTCGACGCATGGAAGTACTACTGAACTATTTTGAAACCATTCCTTCTTTGCACCGATCTATTATTTTGGTTGGTGGTTTAGCCTTTTTTTGGTTGTTAGAAGGTGCTTTGCCATTGTTTAAATTCAATTATTCTAAATGGCGTCATGCTCTTCCCAATTTGTTCTTTACAGTTACTACAATCATAATTAATTTTGCCTTAGCTTTTCTTTTACTAAAGTCTTCGGATTGGGTCATGGCCAATCGCTTTGGCTTATTGAATTGGGGACCTGATTTACCGTTAGGGATTTATATTATTACTGGCTTGCTGTTGATGGATTTTTTCGGTGCCTATGTGCCGCACTTTATTGAGCATCGTGTAAAACCACTTTGGATGATTCATTTGGTACATCACTCTGATCACAAAGTTGATACAACAACCGCAAATCGTCACCATCCATTGGAAAGTGTGGTTCGATTTGTGTTTACGCTTATTGGTGTTTGGATCATTGGCGCACCTATAGGAATAGTAATGCTGTATCAATCAATTTCATTGGTTGCGACTCAGTTTACTCATGCTAATATTTCATTACCCAAAAAGTTGGACAAATGGATAAGTTATGTTTTGGTTTCACCAGATATGCATAAAATTCATCACCATTATGTTTTGCCTTATACAGACTCCAACTATGGAAACATCTTTTCTGTTTGGGATCGTCTCCTAGGGACTTTTAAAGCCATGGACAGAGAAAAATTAGTTTATGGCGTTGATGTATTTCCAGACGAAAAAAATAATAGCCGTATTTCATCTTTACTAATTCAGCCTTTTCAACCTTATCAAAAGTCTACTAAAAAGTCTCAATCATAAATAAGATAGTGCGCTCTTGTGGCTTTAAATTTTTCCAATCCTTCTTGCCAATCTGCCTTGATGTCTTTTTGAGCTTCCCCTTTCTCAATTGCCGCTCTTAGCCGATGTGTTCCAGCTAATTTGTGAAAATAATTGTTAAAAAAGGATTTACCACTTTGCTTATAATCTTGGTAGGTTTCAATTAGCCATTCTAGGTTAATATAGTTAAGGTCTTCTGTGTCAGAAAGATCTCTACCATAACAAAGTTTTCCTTCATGAGGAGGGTGTGTTGCCCCTTGTTGCGCCACTGGCATGAAACTGTAGTTGAATAAAGTCTCTGACAAGTTAGGACTTCCGAAAACCTCAAATGGATGATCAGTACCGCGTCCCACACTAACATCAGTACCTTCAAACAAGCAAAGACTAGGGTAGAGGTTGATAGACTTTGCCGATCTCAAATTAGGGGATGGTCTCAAGGGTAACTCGTATCTTGTTTGATGGGTATAATTTTTTATTGAAACAATCTTAATGTCACAACTTAATTTATTTTTCAACCATTTTTCACCGTTTATCATTTGAGCATACTCACCAATGGTCATCCCATAAACGATTGGAACCGGGTGCATGCCCACAAAACTTTGGTGTTCCAATTCAAGAATAGGTCCATCAATATAGTGAGCATTGGGATTTGGTCGGTCTAAAATAATCAGAGGAATATTTTGCTCGGCACAAGCTTCCATTACATAATGCAAAGTTGAGATGTAGGTGTAAAACCTAAGCCCAACATCTTGCAGGTCAAAAACCATTACATCAATTCCTGTGAGTTGCTCGGCAGATGGTTTAAAGTGGCTGCCGTGAAGAGAATAGATTGGGAGTTGTGTTTTTTCATCAACTTCATCTACAATAACGGCACCGTTTTCCGCAGTCCCACGAAATCCATGTTCTGGCGCAAAAACAGCTTTAATGCGGATGTTTAAATAAGATAAACTATCAACCAAATGGACGTAATTGCCTTTGATATTTGGTATAACACTACTCGCATTAGCAACAATGCCCACCGATTTGTTCATGAGCATAGGCGCATACTTATCGACCTGTTGAACACCAAGAGTTAATTTGTTATCTTGAGCTTGACAACTGCAAGTCAAAAAGACAATGAATAAAACTGTATTTTTGAAAATCGATTTCACAACCATTATAATTTGAAGTTTGAATTTTTTATCGCAAAGCGAATGATCAGTTCGAAACACTATAAAAGTAGTGTTTCTGCACCGATCATTAAAATTGGTATAGGTGCCATTGCTCTTGGCATGATTGTAATGTTGATTTCAGTAGCTACTAGCGCAGGATTGCAGCGCGAGATTCGCAATAAAATCATTGCTTACAAGGGTCACATTGCCATTTCTTATTTTGATGGTAATCGTTCAGAGGAGTCATTACAACCACTCGACATATCTTCAGATATATCAAGTCAAATAAATAGCGTTGATGGTGTGCGTCATTACTATTATGAAGCGAATAAATTTGGGATTGTTCGTACGGTTGATGATTTTGAAGGTGTTATTTTTAAAGGGGTCGATCATGCATTTCCATGGGAAAATTTTAAAAACTATCTGATAGCAGGAAGATTGCCGGTGTTTAAAGATTCTTTGAGCAATGAGGTCATTATATCAGAATATTTATCAAACCGTTTGGGTTTAAAACCAGGAGATTCTTTAGAATTGTTTTTTTTAAGGGATAATGAAAGTCGTCCTCCCGCACAACGGAAGTTCAATATTGTTGGGATCATCAATTCTGGTTTTCAGGAATTGGATAAAACCTTTCTTTTTGGCGATTTGAAGCACCTCCAAATTCTAAACAAATGGGAGTCGAATCAAGTTGGTCAGTTGGTGGTTTTGGTCGACAATTTCGATGAGGTCGATAGGGTAAATCAAAATATCTACGAAACTATAGATTACGACCTGGATACACGAACTGTCATTCAACAGCATGCTGAAATTTTTGAATGGATAGGAATTTTTGATCAAAATACCCGAATAATTCTGATCATCATGATTATTGTCGCTGGCATCAATATGATAACGGCGCTTTTGGTTTTAATTTTAGAACGCATACCGATGATTGGATTACTCAAAGCCCTTGGAGGACAGCGTATAAGTGTACAAAAAATATTCTTGATCAATACAGCATATTTGATTGGTCGTGGTTTGCTTTTGGGAAACTTTATTGGTTTAGGGCTGCTAGTAGGGCAAGCATACTTTGGTTTTATACCACTAGATCCCTCGGTATATTACGTTACTGAAGTCCCTGTGAGCATAAATATCTTAGATGTGCTATTTTTAAATATTGGTGTTTTTCTGTTATCAATGATGATGCTTCTCATTCCTTCAAGTCTTGTCAGAGGAATATCTCCAGTCAATGCCATGCGTTTTCAGTGATTTTTCTTGAAATGACGTCCACACCCTGTTATCTTTGTCCCAACTTATAATTTATGCACTACGCTAAAGACATTCTCGAAACCATCGGCAATACGCCCTTGGTTAAAATCAATAAATTAACCGCTGAGATACCTTGTTTGGTATTAGCGAAATACGAAACTTTTAACCCGGGGAATTCTGTTAAGGATCGAATGGCTGTTAAAATGATCGAAGATGCTGAAGCAGACGGAAGATTGAAACCCGGTGGCACCATTATTGAAGGGACATCAGGAAATACAGGCATGGGTCTGGCATTAGCAGCAATTGTAAAAGGCTATAAGTGCATTTTTGTACTGGCAGACAAACAGTCAAAAGAAAAAATGGATATTTTAAAAGCGGTTGGCGCGCAAGTGATGGTGTGTCCCACCGCGGTAGCTCCCGAAGACCCGCGATCTTATTATTCTGTTTCAAAACGATTGGCCTCTGAAATACCAAATTCGTGGTACGTTGACCAATATAATAACCCAAGTAATTCAACTGCACATTTTGAAAGCACAGGTCCAGAAATTTGGAAACAAACCGAAGGTAAAATTACGCATTTTGTGGTTGGTGTTGGAACTGGAGGTACCATTTCTGGTGTTGGAAAGTATTTAAAAATGAAAAACCCTAGAATAAAAATTTGGGGCATTGATACTTATGGCAGTGTGTTTAAAAAATATCACGAAACGGGCGAATTTGACAAAAATGAAATATACCCATATATCACCGAAGGTATTGGAGAAGATATTTTACCTGATAACGTCAATTTCGATGTTATCGACGGATTTACAAAAGTAACTGACAAAGACGCAGCAATCTACACTCAAAAACTAGCAAGAGAGGAGGGGATGTTTGTAGGTAATTCCGCTGGCGCAGCGATAAAAGGACTTCTTCAATTAGGACACCATTTTACTTCTGACGATGTGGTAGTGGTTCTTTTTCATGACCATGGCAGTCGCTACATTGGTAAGATGTTTAATGACGAATGGATGAAAAATCAAGGCTTTTTAGAATAATTTTTTGTTTTTTTAAGGAGTTAGTTTATCTTGCTTTACCATGCAAGAGGAGTTTCTACATTACGTTTGGAAACACCAAAAACTTAACCTAAACCAACTTTACACTTCAATTGGTGAACGCATAGAATTGGTGTCTCCTGGTCAACATAATTTTGATGCTGGTCCAGATTTTTTTAATGCCCAAATTCGAATAGATGGGCAGCTCTGGGTTGGTAATATCGAATTACATATTAATTCCAGCGACTGGTATAGGCATAACCACCAATCCGATCCTGTATATCAAAACGTTATCCTTCATGTGGTTTGGAAGCACGATATGGAGGTTTTAAGAGAGGATAATCAGTCTATTCCAGTACTTGAGCTGCATTCTCTTATTTCAGATGAAGTCATCCAGGTTTACAACCAATTGAAAAGTACAAAATCAACAGCTCTACCATGTGTAAGCGTATGGCCATTAATAGAATCATTTTACCTTCAAAATTGGATAGAACGCCTTTATATCGAACGCCTTGAGTCGAAGTACAAAGTTATTTTAAAGTGGTTAAAAAAATCAAATTATAATTGGGAGTATGTTTTATTTCAGATGTTATTAAAAAACTTTGGACTCAAAGTAAATGGCGACAGTTTTGAGGCATTGGCTAAGTCGATTCCTTTTAACGTGATTCAAAAAAACCGACCTGAAGTTGAAGATTTAGAAGCGCTATTGATGGGTCATTCTGGCTTACTACCCGCAGAACCGTTAGACGAATACAGTGAAAATATTAAACGTCGATATAACTATATCCAACGTAAATTTGATTTGAGGGTTCCTTCAGCATTAGTTCCAAAATTTTTTAGACTTCGACCGCCTAATTTCCCAACCATTCGACTGTCTCAATTTGCTCGACTTTGGCACGAGCAAGAAGGTTTATTTTCAAAATTGATGGCTGCTAAAACTACAGAACAGTTTTACAAATTATTTTCAATTTCATCTGCTTTGTACTGGCAAAATCACTTCACTTTTGGTAAGATTTCACGAAATTCAAAAAAAAGACTTACTCCCTCTTTTATTGACCTCTTGCTAGTAAATACAATAATTCCATTAAAATTTGCCTACCACAAATACTTAGGAGATGATCCAACCTCTGAGGTATTAGATCTTATAGCATCTGTCCCAATTGAAAACAACAGTATTGTCAATTCTTTTAAGATGTTAAAAGTCGCTAAGCCTAATGCCTTGCATTCGCAGGGTTTGATACAGTTAAAATTGGTATATTGCAATACCCGATCTTGTTTGAATTGTGCTATTGAAAATATCATGTTGTCAAAATCCTTTAACCCGTAAATTGTAGATCATGTTAATCTATCATAATATACTGCACTTTTTACAACGAAACGGATTCAATGTTTGTCAGCGTATCGGCGATAGACTTGGAATACGGCTAAAAACGGTCCGATTGAGTTTTATTTATCTGACTTTTGTGACTCTTGGATTTGGTTTTGCTTTGTACCTTTTTTTGGCCTTCTGGATACGTATAAAAGACTTAGTATATGTTAAACGCTCATCTGTTTTTGACCTTTAGCATATGATATTCGGTTCAAAATTGTACAACTCAAAAATTCGTCTTGTCCTTGTTTTTATCTCACTTATCGTTTTTGTTGGGGTCATGGGCTATAGATTCATTTCCAATTATGACTGGATTGACGCATTGTACATGACTGTAATTACAGTGACAACAGTTGGGTTTGGAGAAGTGGCGCCGTTAGAACCTCAGGCCAAGCTGTTTACTGTATTTCTTATTGTGAATAGTGTAGTTGTTTTGGGTTATACTGTTACAGTGACCACAGAATATATTTTAAGTCAAAATAATTTTGAACGATTAAAAAAACGAAAAATGCAAAAGAAAATTGACAGTCTTAATGATCACGTGATCATCTGCGGTTATGGCAGAAATGGCATTCAAGTTGTCGAAAAACTTAGCGAATACCGCCGTGATTTTGTTATAGTCGAAAAGAATGAAGATATCTATGAGCGTGTAATATCTCAAAACTTCCTTGCCGTACATGGTAATGCAAACGAAGACGAGGTGTTACGGGCAGCTGGAATTGAGCGGGCTGCTTTTCTAATCACTGCATTACCAGACGATTCTGATAATTTATTCGTAGTATTGAGTGCACGCCAAGCCAACCCTTCTATTCAAATTATAAGTCGGGCTTGTAAAGAAACTTCGTTGAATAAACTGAAGACCGCTGGCGCAAATCATGTCAGTCTACCTGAACAAATTGGAGGAAGACATATGGCAACCCTGATTGTTGCTCCCGATCTAATTGAATTTGTGAACAATTTAACGGTTGTTGGACAAGAAAACAGTAACATCCAGGAAATTCCAGTAGAAAAACTTTATAACTTATCGCCATTAAAATCTCTCAAAGATTTAGATTTAAGGAATCGAACAGGCTGTACCGTTATTGGCTATCACGACAGATTAGGAAACTATATGATCAACCCAGAAGCAGAGCAACTGCTTGAGCCAGGGTCAAAGATTATAGTTTTAGGACGGGCTGAACAAATTCAGAAATTGTACACCTTATTTGATTTTAATTCAGTAACATTTTAAGGGTTCACTTCATAGAATCGTTTTTTTTTACCATCTTGCTCATTCTTTACTCAGGACCATCATGAAAAAATTTTTAGTTTTTATCTTTTTATCTAGTTTACCGATGATTTCTGCCGCTGCAGATGCATCAAAAGGTATTGATCAGCAAATTGATGAGGCATTTGCGCCCATTTCCAATTTCTTTTCAGGCCTCATATTTTATGAGATTGCTGGAATACCATTGGTACTTATCATTTTAGTTTTTAGTGCGATTTTCTTCACTTTATATTTTGGTTTTCCAAACATCCGTTATTTTGGAACAGCCATTAATACTGTTCGCGGTAAATATGAAGATATTGAAGGGGATCACCATGCTTTAAACACTGATTTAGCAGTAGATGGGGACATCTCAGACACTATTCGTGACGAAAGCAAAGAAGGCGAAGTCAGTCATTTTCAAGCCCTCGCAACTGCTGTTTCAGGTACCGTAGGGAATGGGAATATTGCTGGGGTAGCCTTGGCGATAGCTTTAGGAGGTCCTGGTGCTACTTTCTGGATGATCATATGCGGCTTATTAGGTATGTCGACAAAATTTGTGGAGTGCACCCTTGGTGTTCAGTATCGCGATATTGGCCCAGATGGAACTGTATATGGCGGTCCTATGTACTATTTGAAGAAGGGGCTAGCGGAAAAAGGTTGGTCTAATTTAGGAAAATTTGCTGCTGTACTTTTTGCTATATTTTGTATAGGCGGATCATTTGGTGGCGGAAACGCTGCTCAATCCAACCAGGCTACCATTGTTCT
>Ga0206130_10006663_pt1 | contig 13123 bp, 9 predicted proteins | sample Helgoland_Spring_9_FD_148637 | JGI IMG/M metagenome (GOLD analysis project Ga0206130, IMG submission 148637) | Pelagic subsurface seawater microbial communities from Kabeltonne, Helgoland, North Sea - Helgoland_Spring_Bloom_20160512_1 | ecosystem: Environmental > Aquatic > Marine > Epipelagic ... | reverse complement strand
CAAAGCTTCAACCGCCTCGGGATATCGGTTCTGATGGATATAAAAAACAGCCTGGTTGTAATAAATCTTTGCTGTTGCCGGGTGATTCTGCCCAAACTCTTTGTTGTAGATTTTCAATGCATGAGCCTGCATTTCTTCCACTTCTTCCAACTTGCCCATCTCGAGTCGAATGGCAGATAGGTGGTTGATCGCCCGGGCGTATTCTGGTCTCTTCTTACCAAGCTTTTTCTCCTTGCGTGTTTTTACATCGGTTAGAATAGATTCAGCTGCTACAAGTTCCCCCATTTCACGCATGATGAGCGCCTTATTCACCATGAAAGGGAAATAGTCTTTGTCTGTAGTATTTAGGGTGTAAGAAGCAACCAAACCCGCCTGAACATTTACATCGTGGGCTTCCTGAATTCTCCCCAAAGAGTAAAACAACATCGCCTGATTGTTCAAGGCGATGGCATATTCAATGGTCTCTTGTTTTCCTTGGGCTTCAAGATCTGAACGGAGAAAAAGTAAATCCACAAGGAGAAGTGGATTCCGATGGTTTCTTCTTCAGAAGTGAGACAGCCAAAATGGGCCTCATCGACACCTTTGGCAACATTCTTTTAAAGCCCGAATTCGATTAAATCTTTCCTCCCAGCGATTGGAGCTTGGAAGGAGCAATGTTGTTCAAAACCATGATTGCATCCGACCGGAATAATGAAGTTTTCCCTGAAGGTTGGACAGGTAAATTGGGCCTCTACGACGAAAATGGAAAGCAAATTCTAGCCAATGAGTACGAGTACTTGGGATTCATTGGAAATCTGGGCGTCGCGTCAAAAAGCAAAGTGACCCAATCGGTCAATCAGGTGCTTCGCGCAGGAGAATACAACGAATGGGGCGAAATCGAATCTGAGTTCCCTCTAGGTGAATTTAATCGTCTGCATTTTCCTTCCGGCCCATTCACTCTCTTTAGCCCAACAGCTAAGGTGATGAGCGTTGAAAACGCCGTCTATCCCGCTCTTCAAATGGACGAAGAAATGATGGAAGATCGTTTTGTTGGCTACTATCAGTTGGTAGAAGAACCAGCGGTTCGCAGCGCATTGGAACTGCTCGGGAAAAAAGTGAAGGAAATGGAATCCTTGAAAGATCTCCCCTACCAAACATTGGATTCATTGATTGGCGACTTTATGGTTAAAAATCGTGTGCTGAATGCCAATTGGGTGAAGCACGACTTGCGCGAAACGAATTCAAGCGAACTGCCAGTAATCGTCCAGCAAAAGGGCAAATGGCGACTTCTGAGCCAAAATCTTGAAGCCTTAAATGAGATGAGTTTTGAGCAAATCAAAGCGTACACCTCCATTCCAAATGAATCAATCCATGCGAGCATGTTCAAGGGCATCGAGCTTCCAAATCCGGAGATTGGCTTCATCGGAAAAAAGAAATCGAAGTTCTATCTCCTAGACAGCGATGGGAAGTTGAATCAGGAAACCGAAAAGAGTTTAGCGAGCTTAAACACTTCCACCTTCAACAAGAGCTTTCCCGTACTCTTTGAATTGGAGTCGGCCGAAAAGCCTGCTGAACTTTTGAAAGAATTGAAAGCCGCCTATTCCAGCATCATAAAACCGAACATCGCTGGCGTTCAACAGGAAGATTGGCAGTCGGCAGTCTACTACTCCAGTTGGGATTCGATTGAAACGCTCAGTTTCCAAGGTTTGGAAGTTTCCGAAACCTCCAATTTTAAAGAATCCAAGCGCTTCCCGATTGAATTTGAAGCTCGCGTGATGGAGGAGATGTACATGATGAACGAATACGGCGAAGAAGATGTACGGATGATCTCCGTTTCTGCCATGGAATTTGGCGACCTCGATGAGCGCCTCTTGGATGGCAGCCTTGACAAGTATCCGCTTATTCTGAAGGTTGTGAATGAAGCTTGTTCGGCGGCGAACGGACGTTGAGACGGTTGAGAATGAAGATTGACTAGTGTTGAACTTAGAAGGACCTCCTTGAATATCCAATAACGAATATTGAATTTCCAATGATGAAGTTTCCACCTGAAGTTACTTCGGACTTGGATATTGGATATTCGCTATTCTCTAATATGCAATCAACTCCCCAAGCACCTCGTCCAATCTAGAATTCGCCAAAAATCCCTTTTCAAGATTGCTTCCGAATGGAACGGGCGTATCCAAACTACCCAAGCGCCGCACAGGTGCGTCGAGATGTTGGAAGGCTTGTTCGTGGATGATGGAGGAAATCTCGGCTGCGATGCCGCCGGTAATGGTGTCTTCGTGTAAAATGAGGACTTTCCCCGTGCGCTGTACGGAATCCAAAATGGCTTCTGTATCCAAAGGTGCCAAGGTTCTTAGGTCGAGCAGGTCGGCTGAGACTTCTGGATGTGCGTCGAGGTAGCTGAGCGCCCAATGCACGCCCATGCCGTAGGTAATGATGCTCACATCTTCTCCTTCGCGTAACAACTTAGCGACGCCAAAAGGAAGATTGAAATAATCGGTGGGCACTTCTTCGCGAATGCTTCGGTACAATGCTTTGTGTTCGAAAAACATCACAGGGTTCGGATCTTCAATGGCACGAGCCAACAAGCCTTTTGCATCGGAAGGAAAAGCGGGATAGGCAATCTTCAACCCAGGTGTGTGGAAAAACCAAGCTTCGTTGCTCTGTGAGTGAAAGGGCCCGGCATTCACTCCCGCTCCTGTAGGCATTCGAATCACCACATCGGCATTCTGTCCCCAGCGCCAATGAATCTTTGCGAGGTTGTTGATGATCTGATTGAACCCGCAGGTCACAAAGTCAGCGAACTGCATTTCCATCACTGCCTTCTTGCCCACTATGGATAAACCCAAGGCAGTTCCCACAATGGCCGATTCGCAAAGCGGTGTGTTTCGAACGCGCTCTTTCCCAAACTCTTCTACAAACCCTTGTGTCACTTTAAAAACGCCGCCGTATTCGGCAACATCTTGCCCCATGATGATGAGCTCCGGATACTTCTGCATGCTCTGCTTTAGTCCGAGCGAAATGGCGTCGACCAAGCGAAGTTCTTCGGTGGTCTCCCCTGCTGCTATGTCTTCTAGGCTTGTTTCCTGAAACAAATCCCTTTGCTCTTTCTCTGCATCAAAAGCCATGGCTGGCTCCGCATATGCACTGGCCAAACCTTCTTCAATTTCGGCTGTAATCTCACTCCTGATTTCTTGAATGCGCTCTTCGGTAATCACGCCAAATTGCAGAAGGTGATTCTTGAAATTCTCAACAGGATCTTTGGTGGCCCAAAATTCCATCAACTCTTTTGGAACGTAAGCTGTTCCTGAAGCTTCTTCGTGCCCGCGCATGCGGAAGGTTCTGCATTCCAGAATAAAAGGACGCGGATTGGCCAAAACGGAATTGCGCACATCCGTCATGGTTTGGAAAACTTCCAAAATGTTGTTCCCATCAACGCTCAAAGCATCGACGCCGTAGGCCGGACCTTTTACCGTAAAACTGTCGAACTTAAACTGCTCGCTGGAAGGTGTCGACAATCCGTAACCGTTGGCTTCGATCACAAAAATGACGGGCAAATTCCAAACAGCTGCTACGTTCAATGCTTCGTGGAAATCACCCTGACTGCTTCCGCCATCTCCCGTGAATACCATGGCACATTTCTGCTCTCCATCGAGCAAATGACCCAACCCGATTCCATCGGCGATGCCGAGTTGTGGCCCAAGATGGGAAATCATGCCCACAATCTTGTGCTCTTTGCTTCCGAAGTGAAAGGAGCGATCGCGCCCCTGAGTGAAGCCATTCGCCTTGCCTTGAAACTGCGAAAACAAACGATTTAATGGAACTCCCCTTGCGGTAAACAAGCCCAAATTCCTGTGCATGGGAAGGAGGTACTCTTCTGGCGACATCGCCATGCCCGCCGCGACAGAGACTGATTCTTGTCCGATTCCGGAGAACCATTTACTGATTTTACCCTGCCGCAATAAAATGATCATCTTCTCCTCGATCATGCGAGGTTTGAGGATTTGGCGGAAGAGGTTTTCGAGCGTCGAAGGCTCGTATAGTTCTGAGTGAAATTCCATGGTCAATAGCGCGCTTAAAAATAGAATTCATGCCTTCGCAAAACAGTTCTTTCTTTTCCTATTTTTGAACAGCCTAAGCATTCACTATGAAGCAATTATTTTACGTCTCGGCATTCGCCCTAATCACACTCATTTCCCTCGATTCGTGCAAGAGAGATTTCTCTGCATGCACCGACCCAAAGGCGGACAACTACAATTCTGCTGCAGTTTCCGATGATGGCTCTTGTTTGTATGCTGGCCTTCCACTCGACAGCTTCCTAGCTGCTGGTGGTTCTTTTGGTGGCGGCGATAGTGGAATCATTGGTGGTGGTGGCGATACGGCTCGTGTAGGTTGTATGGATCCCAATGCGGCCAACTACGATTCTACGGCGAACATTCCAGGTTTTTGCATCATCTATGGTTGTCTAGACACCGCGGCGAACAATTACGACTCTTCAGCTACTGTAAATGCTCCAGATTCTTGCGTCTATTTCGGTTGCACCGACCCAAGAGCTGAGAACTACAACCCAAAAGCAAACTTCGACGATGGTTCGTGCATCGACATCCGTCAGAAATTCGCAGGAACCTGGGACGTAACACACAACTGCGGTTTCCGAGTGAACCTCGAGGACCCGATGGAAATTCTCTTTGATCCTTCAGAGAGGGACACTGTCACCTTCGTACCTTTTTTAAATGGAGCCAACGCCATTGGTTTGGTGGACAAAAACGCACTTGAAATTCCGCTACAGATTTTTGGAAGCGTTGAAGTGGAAGCCATTGGAAGCATCAATGCTGCCCGCGATCAAATCAACCTCGACATCGATTACAACATCACCATACCCTTCATCGGTGGACCTGGAACTTGCAAAGCCACTTTCGACAAGCAGTAAGGCATTATTGAATGGGCCGCAAAGCCAATAAGCGCATCGACGTCGTTTACTCGACGAATCAAGATTACCAATACGACAGCGGAGATGCTGAACAGGAGACTCTTGAGCCTTCAAAACAACTGCTTGAACTTCGCTACGAGAAAAAAGGACGCGCAGGAAAGCCTGTCATTCGCATCACTGGATTTGTTGGAACTTCAGAAGATTTAAAAGATCTTGGCAAGAGCCTGCGCAGCCATTGTGGCGTTGGAGGCAGCGATAAAGGCGGCGAGATTCTTCTTCAAGGAGATGTGCGACCGAAGCTTATGGACTACCTCGAAAAAGCTGGCTATAAGTTCAAGCGGATTGGTGGTTGAGTCTTTTCAGGTCTTCTTGTAGTCATTGAAGCCCTCTCCTTTCAAAATTTTCGAACGGCATTTTTCAATTCGAGACATTCTGGATTCCGATTTTTTCGGCTGAGAAAAATTAAGAATGTATCCTCTTTGCCTTCCGGGAGTTAAGGCCATAAAAGCTTTTTCTAATTCGGCATCCTCTTCGAACTTCGATGTTAATTCTTCGGGAGTCGCTTCAGGATTCTTCTTGAATTCAACTTTTGCTCCAGCCTTCTCCAACTCAATGGCTTCCGAAACGTAGGTCTTAATGATCGATTCTAGAGCTGCAATTTCCTGGAACTTTGTAATTCTAATTTGGCGCACTGCCTGACTGTTCTCTCCAGGAGTAAAGAGAATTTTATTGGGATCTTTTAGTAAGCTTCCCTTAAAAAACGCAATGCAAGTAAAGTCTTTAAAAGCAGTTAGAAGCAAGATGTTTTTGTGCCTATAAGTGTAGCAAGGCTGTGACCACTTGAGCTCTTCCTGCAGTTCAGACTCTTGGAGAATTCGTCGCAACTCTGTAAGCTCCTTCGCCCAAGTATGAACCTTACACTGCGGTGTTTGATAGAATGAGCAGCGTCCACATCCATCGATTAAATATCGGTCAACACCTGGGTTCATGACTTCACTTCCATCTCAAATTGACAAAGGAGAAATTGGGTTCTAAATGACTAAGTATCCCAACCCAAAACTCTTCGATACAGATTGAGATATTGCGGAAGAATTTCTTGAATGGAAAAGCGATTGGCTTGTGCAAAGGCGCCTGCTCGAAATCTCGCCAGTACTTCATCATCCTCTAAAATGTGAATGGTTTTTTCCGCTATCGAATCTACGTCTCCAACATCGCACAGAAAACCGGTTTCACCATCGATGTTCACCTCTGGCAATCCACCTTGATTGGTAGAAATCACGGGGACTTTAGCCGCCATAGCTTCAAGGGCAGCCAATCCAAAGCTTTCGGTTTCAGAAGTGAGTAAAAACAAATCGGCCGAGGCCAACACTTCTTCGGTCGAGCGAATCTTCCCTAGAAATACACACTTCGAATAAACACCGAGCTCTCTGCACAGTGTTTCAATCTTAAAACGCTCCGGACCATCGCCAACAAATACCATCCTAGATGGAATCTTCTCACACACCTTTGCAAACACACGCACCACATCTTCTACCCGTTTCACCGGACGGAAGTTTGAAATGTGCATGATCACGCGCTCTCCCTTTTGTGCAATGGTGGCACGCAGGTTCTTCTTGTCTTCTGTATAGCGCTCGATGCGTATGAAGTTCGGAATCACATCGATCTTTTTCTCGAGCTTAAAATGTTCATAGGTATCTCTTGCTAAGGATTCTGAAACTGCAGTCAAGGCGTCGCTTTCGTTCATAACGAAATTGATGACCGGCTCAAAACTGGGATCTTTCCCAACCAAGGTGATGTCGGTTCCGTGCAAGGTGGTGATCACCGGAATGTCGATGCCTTCTTTCTTCAAGATTTGCTTTGCCATATAGGCCGCAGAGGCATGAGGAATGGCGTAATGAACGTGCAGTAAGTCGAGCTTTTCGTGCTTCACCACATCCACCAACTTTGAGCTCAAATTGATTTCGTAAGGCAAATAATCGAAGAGCGGATAATCCAATACCGAGACTTCATGGTAGAAGATGTTTTTTCCGAAATAGTCTAGGCGAACGGGCTGACTGTAAGTGATGAAATGCACTTGGTGGTCGAGTTGAGCCAACTCTTTACCAAGTTCCGTGGCCACAACACCGCTTCCACCAAAAGTGGGATAGAGAACAATTCCTATTTTCATTTATCCTGCAAACTTAAGCTGTCTTTATTTGGAAGAGCAGCATAAATGGCTTCCATTATATCTGTGCGGATGTCCATCTCAATCAGCTTCTTGTTGCTCGCATCGGGGTAAACCCTGTTGCTCAGGAAGATGTAAACGATTTCTTCTTCGGGATCTGCCCAAGCCAAGGTTCCTGTAAAGCCGGAATGACCAAAACTATCGAAGGAGACGCATTCGCAGGTTGGACCGGGGCCGCCATCCTTCACGGGCTTATCGAAACCTGCACCCCGACGGTTGTCTTCGCAGTATTGGCAATCTGTGAACTCTTTTACTGTGTGTTCGGTCAAATAGCGCTTTCCGCCATATTCGCCCCAATTCAGAAGCATCTGCATCATCTTGGCTAAATCGTTCGCGTTGCTGAACAGTCCGGCATGACCGGCCACTCCACCCAACATTGCCGAGCCTGGGTCGTGCACCTCAGCGTGAATTTGCGCCTTTCGAAAATGCATGTCGTACTCAGTGGGCACCACTTCATTCAAGCCAAACTTCTCTCTGGGTAGAAAAGTGGTTCGATCCATTCCCAAGGGAGCGTAGAACTGCTCGTCGGCAAAGATGTTCAAGGGCTGACCAGAACGCTCTTCAATGATTCGCTTCAAGAAATAATAACCCAAGTCGCTGTACTTGTACTCCTTCTTTTTGAGCGGTGTTTCAAGAATCTTTTTTAAAATCTCCAATTCTGTGTCGCGGTGGGCAAAGAGCTTGGGGGTAACCCGATTGGGATACATTTCAGATTCAGCCAAACTGAAATACTCATAGCGCAGGTGCCCGTCAACCATCGCATCCTTGTAAAATGGAATCCATGGAGCCAAACCCGCTTGATGCGACAGCATCTCACGAATCTTGATGTCGATGTATTCGGAGGAATCTGAAATGATGTCGCCGAGGTAAAAGCAGATGTCGTCGTCTAAGTCGGCCTTGCCCCACTCTTGCAGTTTCATAAAGGACAGCGTTGAGGCCGCAATTTTTGTGATGCTGGCAATGTCGTAGAGGTCGGAACCGCGAACGGCTCGCTTGTTCTCATAAGTATGATATCCAAAGCTCTTGTTGTAGATGACCTTCCCTTCTTTGGCTACCAGAATCTGGCAACCCGGATAGGCCAGTTTATCGATTCCCTTTTGGGCAATTTCATCAATCTTCGCCAACTTATAAGCTGGGATTCCTAGCTCCTCAGGCATACAGTACTTCAAACGTATCTGCTCAGAAGATTCACTTCCCAATCCACTTTCAAAATTGCTGGTTCCAACCGGAAGCTTTCCATTGAAGGGAATGCCACCAAAAATTGCTTGCGCTGCAGCTTTCTGTTCCATCTCACCATCTGAAAAGGACAGCACAATGCCTGCGAACATCGAGTCGTTTGGAAAATACTTCAATCCGTAGGGGTTTCCATGGAATGCCAAGACACTCTCCTTGCCATCGGTAAGACTGGCAATGTTCTTCACAGCCTCTTCATTAACTCCAAACTTCTTTCTTGGATATTGCGAGGTTTTGTGGAAGGAGAAAATCAGTAGATCATATTTTTTCAGACTGTCTTTGATCAGAAGAATGTTCTCCGGACTCTCTGCTTTAGCGATTCTGAAAGTCTTGAGAGATGTGTATAATTTGGCTGTGCGCTCGAAAGGCGTTTCTTGAAGTTCGCCTACGCTCACAACAGCAATCTTCTGCGTTTTTAAGCCTTTAAGCGGAAGCAGTGTATTCTCATTTCGAACAACTGTAATGGAAGCTTCGCGCAATTGATTGTTCAGCAAGCGGTACTGTCGCTTCTTCATATCCTGCGCAAGACCTTCCACTTTCACTTCTTTTCTCTCATGAAGTCCCAACCAGCGTTTGGTTTCAAGAATTCTTCGCACGTGCATATTGAGTTCATCCTCACTCAAATCACCTGAGTCCAAAGCCTTCGAAATCACTTCAATCGCTTTCGGTACATCTTCAGGAAAGAGCAAAACATCGTTTCCTGCTTTTAGCGCAAAAAGGTCCACTTCACCTGGCTTGAAATAGCTTGCCACTCCTTTCATGTTCAAGGCATCGGTGAAGCGCAAGCCTTTAAACTTCAATTCATTTTCAAGAAGGTCGGTCACGATTTTCCGCGACAAGGTGCTGGCCCTTTCTTCCGTGGAATCCAGCGCAGGAATGTTGAGATGGGCAATCATCATGGAACCCAAACCTCCGTCGATCAATTCTCTAAAAGGGAAGAGCTCAATTTCATCGAGACGTTCTCTGTTGTGTTTGATGGTTGGAAGACTCTTGTGGGAATCGGAATCCGTATCTCCGTGTCCGGGAAAGTGTTTCCCGCAAGCCAACACACCTTCGTCTTGCATTCCGCGCATATATGCCATGCCCGCTCTGGCTACCGCCTCTTTGTTTTCTCCGAACGAACGCGAATTGATGACCGGATTGTTCGGGTTGTTGTTGATGTCAATGACCGGAGCAAAATTCACATGCACTCCCAAACGCTTGCATTGCTCGGCAATCTGCTGACCCATTTTATAAATCAAACGCTCATCTTGAATCGCACCCAAAGCCATTTGTCGTGGATATTTCGGGACGGAATCCAAGCGCATGGCCAAACCCCATTCGGCATCCATTCCAATCATCAGCTGTACATCTGCCTTCGCTTGATAGCGGTTGGTGAGTTTTGCCTGACGTACTGGACCTCCTTGAAAGAAGATGAGTCCGCCAATTTTTTGCTTCTCAATGAGGCGATCGATTTGCTTGTAATGCTCTTCGTCTTTGTTCGAATAGGCGGCCACCATAAACAGTTGACCGATTTTTTCTTCGCGGGAAAGTCCGTTGAGCACACTGTCGACCCAATTGCTGTCGATGCCTGCAAAGGGCGGACGACGGAAGGATTCCAACTTCTCTTTGGCCTGCTCATCTTTTGCAAGAGCAGTGAATTGAGCACTGATGGTAAAACTTAGACTGGTGAGTAGGACGGAAATAAAAAGACTTCGGAGCATAGGAATGTGAATGCTTAAAAATACATTTCAGCCTAGGGCTAAAATGGTGCCGCAGTCGCACTTATAAACAAGTGGAGGTGGACTGAGATCAAGCAGAATTTCCTGCAATAAAAAAGCCCCATCGCATTGCAACAGGGCTCTTTTTAGAATCTAAACTTACTTACCTAAACACTACTTGATGTCGATCAAGCGAGAAGTCTTGTTTTCCTTCTCAACCAATTTTGGAATTGAAACCTTGAGAATACCGTCGGTATAATTGGCCTCAATTTTATCTGCTTTCACCTTTCCTTCTGGAAGACTGAAATTTCGTTCGAAGCTCGAGAAGTTGAATTCCCGGCGATGCCAGTTGTCTTTGTCTTCAACTTGTTCGTCTTTCATCTCAGCTTTGATGCTGAGCAGGTTTTCGTTCAACTCAACATGGAAGTTTTCTTTGTTCATTCCAGGTGCAGCCAACTCCAACTCATAAGAAGACTCAGTTTCTTTGATGTTTACTGCAGGAGTGTTGGAACGTTCCTTCAACCAGTTTCTGTTTGAGAAGTCGGCAAAATCTCTTCCGAAGAAATCGTCGAACAAGTTTGATACTGCTGGGGCTGTGTGTCGTCTTTTAATGATAGTCATGATTTTGTTTTTTGGTTGATTATTGATTTCCACCACTTGTTCAATTCCAAGACCAATCCATTTTCGCCCTCATTATCGGAAAAAAAGTCAGATTAATCCGAATATTGCATGTCGAACTGTCTGATTATCAATATTTAACATGCTAAAATTGCAGCTTTAGTGACAATTCAGCTGCTGTGGAAATATCAAAAATTCTCCCTTCTTTGCATTCGAATGTCTCCGATGAACCCAATCATGCGCGATCGAATTCTGATCTTTCTTTTAGGAAGCATCTTTTTCCTTCCATTCCTCGGCAACGTGCATCTCTTCGATTGGGACGAGATCAATTTCGCGGAAGCTGCTCGGGAGATGATTGTGACGGGCAAGTACTATATGGTGCAAATCAATTATTTGCCCTTTTGGCAAAAGCCACCGCTCTTCATCTGGATGCAGGCACTCTCCATGAACCTCTTCGGCATCGGTGAGTACGGAGCTCGTTTCCCGAATGCTGTATGCGGAATCATAAGCCTACTCACCTTTTATGAAATCGGGCGAAGAGAGCACGACCGAAAGTTTGGCTTTTACTGGGCCTTGGCTTATTTAGCTTCACTCCTGCCCCACCTCTACTTCAAGTCGGGAATCATGGACCCTTGGTTCAATTACTTCATCTTCCTAAGCGTTTATTTCTTCTATCGCTACGCCAAAGACTCCACTTCCAGCTGGAAACTCCTTTTTCTATCGGCGAGTTTCTCGGGTTTGGGAATCATGACGAAAGGTCCGGTGGCCTTGCTCATGCTTGGCCTTACCGTTCTGTGCATCACTTTGGTTCAGAAAAAGTGGTTGTTCCGCTCCATGCGCGATTTGCTCATCTTCTGTTCTGGACTTTTGCTGTTTGGTGGTTTTTGGTTTCTGGAAGAAATTCTCTCCGGGCGCTCCTTCATCATCGAGCAGTTCATCACTTACCAGATCAAACTTCTTCAAACCGAAGATGCCGGTCATGCCGGGCCCTTCTTCTACCATCCCTTGGTGGTGCTCATCGGCTGCTTTCCCATTTCAGTATTCGCGCTCACAAAACTCTTCAAGTTTAAAAGCCTGAAGGAACATTCCATGGCTGCTTGGATGATCGCACTTTTCTGGTTGGTTTTGCTGGTGTTCTCCATCGTTCAAACCAAAATTGTGCACTACAGCAGTCTGGCCTATTTACCGCTTTCGTACCTCGCTGCTTACAGCTTAAAAGATCGAATTTCTGGTCTGCAGTTTTCGAAAGTCATCCGCATTGTTCTGCCAATCATTGGCATTGCGCTTTTGTTGATTTTCATTGCCCTGCCATACCTCGGCATGCACATCGAAATTCTGCGAGGACTTGAAATCAAAGATCCCTTTGCCCGCGGGAATTTAGAAGCAGAAGTTGTCTGGTCCTTTCTAGACTTTTCGGTTGCATTGCTTTTTGCCCTGAGTCTGATTCTTTACTTCAGCAAGAAGACTCCCCTTTGGATTCCATTGATTTCAAATGCGCTGAGCGTTGCACTGCTTTTGATTCTTTTTGTGCCTAAGATTGAAGCCTACTCTCAGCGCAGCGCCATTGAATTCTACAAAGAGCAGCAAGGGAAGGATGTGTACGTTGCTGCATTGGGTTACAAAAGCTACGCTCATCTGTTTTACACAGCAAAGCAAATCCCAACAGACTCCCTTCATCACGATGTAAATTGGTTGACTTCGGGAAAAGCAGACCGTCCCACTCGATTCATCTCCAAGGTTCAGCACGAAGAAACTTTCATTTCCAGCGGGAAGTTGAAGGTGATTGGAAGAAAGAATGGCTTCGTATTTTACGAAAGGAAATAGCGCTTTCTAAGCTCTTGAAAATCTGGAATATGTAATCTACCTTAGGTTTCAATCTGGGATAGCCGAAAACCAAAAAAAGAGTAGGTCCATCGAATCACCACACAATTATGACTGAACAAGAAGAATCGAACAAAGCTCAAACTCCTTACGATCAACACGAAGCGGGCTTCATTGCCGATGCCCCAAGCGTAAAACGCGTAGGCTTTGGCACTCGATTGGGCGCCTATATATTGGACATTATCATTGGCGGAGCGCTCGGTGGATTGATTGGTATGTTTACTGGACTTGAATTCGCCAAGGCGCTTTTGGGTGAGGCCTCTGTTGAAGAGAGTATGAATATGCTCAGCGACTACTCAGGAATGTTGGCCATGGTTTTTGGAGCCATTGCAGGCATGACACTTATGTTTTTGTTCTTCATTTTGATGGAATCCCTATTGGGGCAGTCGCCTGGGAAAATAATTTTAGGCATTAAAATCGGAAACCAGGATGGAACGCATGCCTCTACCGGCAGTCTTTTCGCAAGAGCCTTCTTCAAATACTTCGGCACGATTATGAGCCTTCTCGCTGGAATCAGCGGCATCGCCATACTTTCTTCCGTTGGTTCTTTTGGCG
>Ga0206130_10006658_pt1 | contig 13132 bp, 7 predicted proteins | sample Helgoland_Spring_9_FD_148637 | JGI IMG/M metagenome (GOLD analysis project Ga0206130, IMG submission 148637) | Pelagic subsurface seawater microbial communities from Kabeltonne, Helgoland, North Sea - Helgoland_Spring_Bloom_20160512_1 | ecosystem: Environmental > Aquatic > Marine > Epipelagic ... | reverse complement strand
TGTATTGGTTTATTATCCTGTTTTTGAAAATACTATTGAAATGACAGTCTACAATATTCTACAAAAGAAGAAAAGTGTAATTGATCAAGTTATGGGTGATGGTGAATATTCCGAAACTTTTGCTTCGGAATTAATCAAGTCTATTAGTAAAAAATAGTAAGGAAGAGTCAAAAATGAAATATACATTATCACTATGTATTCTCTCAACTAAATCCATATCAATTTTAAAAACAATTATATCACCTCTATGGGTAAATGAAATATAATCAATATCCTTATATTGACTTATTGATGTGGTAACTTTTACTTTGTAATTACCATCTGAAGTAATTGACCATCCACCACATGATTTAACTTGATTCGTTTCGTTTCGATCTGTAAATTTTATTACACCATCGATACCTTTGAAATCTTGTGTACTTCCACCTGTTAATATGTCGTCATCTTCATATCCAATTGAATCCGTCCATATTAGTTTATGATTAGATTCTATTAATTTTTGAGACTTATTTCCTGCACCAACATTCTTCGTTTTAATATCATCTAAAGAGTCCTTTATTTTTCCATCTTCAAAAATCTCGAATCTATGATTATATAAATGTTCAGCAAATTCATTTATTGTATCAATTACAGTGTCCTCAATAAAACCTCCGTCAGAATCTCTTTCATATGGTAACTCGTAACCGTACAATTCTTTTAGTTTCTTCTCTAAATATTTATGTTGTGTGTAACTTGTGTTTGTGTAGTTTATTCCACTTCTATGATCGTATTTGTCATTTTCGGGGTTATAATCATAAACACCCACTTCAGATGTACTCCCATCTGATTCAATAATTTGACCATATCGTGGTAATCCCCGATCTTCCCAAATAATTCTAACAATACCCATTATCTTCCAACTTAGTTTCTTTCTTAATGGACTTACACTGTTAATGTATCTCCATATATCTAACTTAGATTTGTGTTTATTTCTGATTTTTTGTAATTGTTCTTCTGATACCATAATTAAATGTGTGATTATTCCAAATATAAACTATTTATATTAATAAATCAAGTAAGATATGCCAAGCACAATTATAACACCAACAAACAAAGAGAAGTTATACTCACAGGTTTTTCATCTTTTAGGTATGCCAATTCGTTCTATCGAGTTGACGGAAGAACAGATGGATACATTCCTTGAGTTAGCACTTGACGAATATGAACAATATGTAAGTGATTGGTTAATCGAATCACAGTGGTCATCATTAGCTGGGTTAAATGTTGATACACAATCCTTAACAAGAGCGTTCACTACGAGATCGGTTGACTATGAAACACAATATTCACACGCATATTCTAAAATTGTAGGTCTTCAAACAGGTGGTGAGTCGGAGTTGAAGTTAGATAAAATAGAATTGGTTGCTAACCAACAAATGTATGAAATTGCTGCGGGAAGAGAAATAAACGAACTTCTTTGGTTTACAAGAGCAGAATTAACTGATTCAATTGTGGATCCATTTTTAGGTGGATTTGGTGGTCTTGGTGGTGTTGGTTCTGGTGGTGTTGGTGGATTTGCACAAATGGGAACCTCAGGTTCTTACTTTATGATGCCAGCTTATGATTTATTGGCAAGAATGCAAGATAGGGGTTTAAAAAACCGTTTAATTGGTGGTGAACTTACGTATCGTGTTACTGCGGGTCCTGAAGGAAAAAAACACGTCCATCTTTATAATACACCAGGTGGTAGGTTTGATTTTGGTTCTGTACAGAAACATAACTATTATGTGTGGTATTGGTATTATGATACCCACGATCGTGATGACTGTTTAGCAAAAAACAAAGATGTTATAAAGTTACCTTCTGATATTGAAACAGAAGAACTTACATGGGAGACGCTTAACAGACCAGCACAGAATTGGGTGCGTAAGTATCTAATTGCATATTCTAAAGAAGGGTTAGGAAGAGTATATTCTAAATTTTCAGGAGACTTAAGAGTTCCCGATAGTGAAGTTAAATTAGATTATAATTCACTTCTAACTGAAGGTAAGGATGAGAAAACAAAACTTGTTGAAGAACTAACACAACGATTGGAAAGATTACGTCCTGACAAAATGTTAGAGAGAAAAGGTAACGAAGCAGAAAACTTAAATAAGTCACTTAAGTATAGACCATTCCAATCTCCATTCCTTGGAATCTAAAAAATAAGGGGGTATTATTTCAACCCCCGTAAATTTATTCCTCTATTTCAAAATCTAATAGACTTCTATTGTGTTTAACCCAATGTTGGTCAACATGTTTAAGACTATCGTCTAAGTATAGAAAGAACGGATCCCTCTTTATCTTATTCCAAAAAATTACTTCAGTTTCAGATAATGTCATTACATCGTCGAAGTTGTCTTGACCACCCTCTTTCATAGGGTTACCCGAATCTAACTTACACTGTGTGGGTGTAAAGTATTGTCTTTTCTCAGGATTATCTACCATTATATCGTCACGTATGTCAGGACTAAATACAACCATAAGTGGTTCTATTCTTTTGTTAAATGTATTCACGTATCGAGCAATGTTATATTCACCTTTCATTTCAGGATTCTCAGACATTTCTTTTTCGGTAATCATGTAACAATTAATTTTCACTTCATCGGTCTTTGGTTTCTTTGAAACATCACCGTGAGATTTGGCGGTACCATTATTAACATAGAATATTGTTTCACCAAGACCCGCATTATAACCATTGGCCATGATTAACTCCATGTGTGCTTTTCGAGACATTAAAGACCCACTTTTGGTTCTTTTCTGTATGTGTTTTTTATAATCATCTATTGATTGTTTAACTCTCGATTTATTAGCAATCTTAGCTAATGGTATTTCTTGGTTGTATATGACTTCAATGTAACTGTAGTAATACTCAATGAATTCATGTCCTTTACCATCAAGTAATAATCTTAAACCTTTATCAAGAAAATCAACAATATAACCTGAAAGATTTTTTGATTTAATTGTGTTACCTGTTAATTTAACACCACCATTTGGTTTCTTTAAAACATAGTTCTTCCTTGCGAGATTAATGGTTGCGGGACAAACATAATCAATATCAAGACCCATCTCACCTCTCATAAAGATATCGTTAAATTCCGCAGTATCTGCTTCAAGACCCTCATATTCTTTATCCTTGACAACAAGATCATTTAACCCCTTACCTATGTACTTACGACTTTCCATGTCTTCAGGTGCAGAAAAGTTAACACCATCCGTATCCATTACAAGTGGTTTATAACCAATACCTTGGAAATACATAATCATCATTCTAAGACTTTGTCTTCCGACACATGTGATAGTTTCACCCATATCCATATCACCCCATGGGAATACGTGAGGTGCTGACAATGAACCAAAGTATGCATTAATGAAAATCTTAATTGGTAATTGTTTTCTGTTGTATTTTTCTGATAGTTCAGGATTTGTCTTATAATGTTCTGCGGCTAATAATTTGTAATTTATACGAACATCTCGGAAGTACTTTAACATCGACTTCTGAACACCCATTACATCACAATCGGGAAACACATCATACACTAACTGTATTGATGGATATAGTGAAGAGTAATCAAACTTAACTACGTTAGTTTCATAACCAACGTTTAGTAATCTTGACAAACCACCCGTTATTGGTCTACGTTCATCCTTTTTAGGTACCGCCAAATCATGTTTATATGACCAAGCTAACATTATTAACTTCCATAGTGTTGCGGTTCCCATAGTGGAAACTCTTTCATAAGTTGCGGGTACAACCTTAGATAGTAAAAATGTTGATTGACTAAATGAATCGTCAACAACCATAGTCTCATATAAATCATCTTCAAGGTACTGTTCTACTATTTTTCTACCTGTCCAAACCTCATAAACATTTGGAAATCTTTCTAATAGGTTTTCAGTACCAGGTGACCCAATCTTTTTATACTTACCCGTTTCAGGATTCATATAAAAACTTTCATTATCAATATATATGTTTGATATCTGTGATCCCTCAACATATACACGATTCTTCTTTTCGGCCCCAAGATATTTTGTGATATACTTTAACCCCCACGATTTAATGTCCGAGTTAATTGCTTGAGATCGACGAACAGAATGTGCAATATCAAGAATGTTCATTCCCCAAATAATGTGTTGTGTGTAGTATTCAACCTCATTGGCTAATTTTAACATTCCTTCACGTTCTTTAATTCCCTGAGCATGAAATATCTGAGTATGTTCTTTAGGGTTAATACCTAATATCTCACACCTCTTTAAAATAAAAGGAAAATCAAAGAATGATGAGTTATATCCGGCAATGGTTGTTGGTTTTAATTCCCTCAAGTGTTTAAAGAACTCTATAATACACCTTGCCTCACCATCTTCACCGAAAGCATCAATAATCTGAACAAAATCTCGATTATCCTTCATTCCAATAAGAATTATCTTATCCACCTCAGGATCAAGACCCGTTGTTTCAATATCAAACACTAAACGATGAACGTCGTCATAATCTTCTAATCCCTTAAAGAGTCTTTTTTCTTTTTGAATGAGAAATTGTTCTTTTGGGTTTAACAGAATAAAATGGTTTCTTACATCCTCATCCCACGGATTAATACCACCTTGTCTGAAAAAATCCAATAACGGACCATAACCTTTGGTACTTTTCACGATGTAATTATAACCCTCCATAAGTCGTTGATGACCTTTATCCTCTAATTTTTCGATCTTAATACCATATTCAATCATCTTTTTACGTTGTCGTGCTTTGTCTCTTCCGTAAAAATTTAAACTACTAATGTCATTAACCCAAAGAAATGGGGTTAGAGTATCCTTACGAATAATCTTACCTTTTTCAGGATCTTGAATAATTTTGTAAATTGTGTTTGTTTTGTACTCGTACTCTATACCTACGATATACTTTTCGGGATCGGAACCATTGAGAAATTCCTCGATTACCTCCTGTGAGATTATCTCTTTATTCATTGTTATATATGTTTTTAATTAGTTGACACATTATCTTACACCATCATTGGATGATGTAGTTAGTCTTACCACAAATATAACAATAAAATACGTAATAATCAATTCCGAAGAACGAATTATATAATATTAATAAATAATTTTTCTTTGATAGGGACAATTAGTTTTTCGGTAGGTGCAAGATTTGTATCAAGAAATTGTATTGTTACAATTCCTTCGTACTTACCTTCTTCCGATGTTTGATCCTCAGTGAATCTATATGTAATGTAGTATTCGTCGGTGGTTTGGTCATACTTTTTGGTACGTGTTGTAAGGTTACATATCCCACCCAAAATAACAGGAACTTCAGTCTCTACCTCAAACATATCAAATGTAATGTCCGAGTTCTCTAAAAGATCGTTAAATGAAGACTTATCGTTTCGTCCATCATCAACTAACCTCATCTTTAGTATTGGATCTGTTGATCCTTTTCTTATAAAAAATTCCATATTAATAAATATCTATTCTATTTTTTTTATTGGTATTTAAATTACGTCGTTTTGGTAACCTGAGACACCCGTATCATTATCACCAAACATAGATCTTAACACTGATTTGTCTGGTACTGACAGTACAGGTTTAATGTATGTATTGTAGAGTGATTCCCCCAATGGGTTATTTGTGTATACACCTGATGGTGTTTTTGAGTTGTCATTCCATTCAGGGTGAAGACTCCCATTTTCCCAAAATTCAGAATAATCCCACATTGCAAATGTAAGAAGATACATATATTCTTTTAAGATAACTTGATGTTTTGTAATGTCGGAAAGTGTTCCACCATAACCACTAATATTAAAAACCCCATTATTTACTGCCTCACTCATGGCGAGGTATAATTCGGTTCCTGTGACATCATCACCTTCAAACCCAACATTTAATGCCACTTCCGACCCAGCAACACCACCCTTTACACCAAACATATGTATTGTATGTAAAACATGTTCCAAAACTTCAACAATGTCGTTATCACCAATAATATTAATTGGACCATTACTATTGTTTTTGTACCACACCATATCATTATTTGCTGTTGTGTCAAACAAGTTTTCAAGCCCTGTATATAGTGTTGGATCAGTTAAGAAATTTGAGTCGTAGTAATTTCCACCACCCCGAGCAATTCTTTGTATTGTCTTCATACCCGAGTGCCAACCTGATTCACCCGACAATGTCTTTATCATATTAAGTTGTGATGGTTTATCAATGTTAGGTCCTTTAGGGTCAATAATTAATTTAACTGTCTGTGCTATTTTTTTTAAAAATTCAGTAGGTACACTAAGACTACTCCCAACTACACCAGCGGCATATAATTTAATTCCATAGACGTATATTGTTCTATCAAAAAGGGTAGTTTCTGTGTTATCTTCTACTGAACCACTTTCATAACGTGAATGGTCGGAAGTGGTTATACCCATCTGCCAAAAATCTTTACCATCTACAGTTATCTTTTTTTGGTTCGTGTGGTATCGTAGAATGTGTTTTTCTGATTTCGGTATATCTGACACGTCATAGTTACTTAGGTTATTCCCCATATAGGCACTTATGTTTAGTTGTTCAGCAACCTCGTCAATTCTACAAGCAAGACCGTATATACTTTTTCCTGTCCCATCAAACGCCCCCGCAAACGATAAACCAATGATTACTTTTTCACCTGAAAGATCAGCAATTAATGCGGATCCTGAGTCTCCACCTGAAATTGGGTCGTAACACACGTCACCATTTGGTGTTGTTGTACCACTCGCAATGTATTTTATTAAGTTATCAAATTGAGCAACATGATTAACACCTTGTTTATTAAAATCAATCTGAGATGAGACGGGAAATCCACCAACAAGAAGTTTAGTATCTCCTTCACCCTTAGCACCTGTTGTTCTACCCGAACTAAGTAATTGTGGGTTAGTTGTAAGTATATTATCAATCTCTTCTGTGGTTGCAAAACGAGGATAATCCGTAACTGTCGTTAAACCTTCAAATGGTTCACCATAGGTATTGTAGTTCACAAGATCCTTCGAGTCAAGTGCAATTAACGCACCATCAACAGTGTTTCCTGTAAAATCTATAGGTACATATTTTTTTAAAACACCAACGCGGTTACTTGAATTCGCACCTACTTCAGATGGTTGAACACATAACGAACCATTTTCTCTAAATGCGTTGGTTTTTAAATCTGTGGTTGTTCTTGAGGTTGCTATCCATGCATCATCAACCAAAACATGGTTATTTGATACACCAACAAGAGTATTTGATTCGTTATCAATTGCAACAAAACCTAAGGTACCAACATATCCAGGTAATAAATCCACATTTCCAATTGAAACACCACCTTTTAATGGTCTGAAATTATTACGATTAGTTGGTGCGTTTGTTCTCCATTCATAAAACTCTGCATTACAGTCGGACGCAGCAACAAGTCTAACGGTAGATTGAACAACGTCCGTAGGAAGGGATTCACCACCATAGGTTATTTCTGATGGTATCCTATCTTCTTCAGGTATTTCATCTAACGGTTTTTTCTCTTTAACTGTATAAACTAAACCCAATTTGTTAGTTATCTTACCACCTACTTCGGTATAACCATAACCCACACTCACAATGTTATTATTTGTGTTGGATGTTTGTTCTTTGGTTAATTGTTTTAAATCTTCTTGTGTCATAATATGTGCGTGTTTTTATAAATCTATTGTGGTGTTGCGGTTGGTTGGTTAGGTATGTGAACATATATCGAATTTGAATTATAATTAATAACTGTTGCTGTTGGTGTAGGATTAGGGGTTGCGTTTGGTGTACTTGTAGGTTCTACTGTGGGTGTTGGTGTTGGACACGTTCCACTCACATTAATTACACCACGCATACTTGCGTGATTTTCACATTGATACTGATATTGAGTAATTCCCATATCACATGGTACTTCCCATGTCAGTGTATATGGGGATCCTGCGTTCCACGTACTCACCACATTAGGGAGCGACGATTCATGCTGACCCTGATCATTAAAATTGGTTATTTTTATTGGGTGTGATTCAAGATTTGGTGCACTTCCTGTAACTGATATTGTTACTGTGGAACCACGATTAACATTAATACAACCAAACAAACCACCATTTCCATCTGAATCACTTGTTACGTATTTGAAGTCAGTGGTATTGGTGTTACTATCGTACTCAGACTCTACGTTTATATTGAGAGGTGCTGCCGATATACAACTTACGGGAGTTGCCGTTGGTTCTACTGTAGGTGTTGGTGTAGGATTAGGTGTTGCGTTTGGTGTACTTGTAGGTGCGACTGTTTCCGTTGGTGTAGGATTAGGAGTTGCATTTGGCGTACTTGTTGGTAATGGTGTAGGATTAGGAGTTGCATTTGGCGTACTTGTTGGTAATGGTGTTGGATTAGGAGTTGCGTTTGGTGTACTTGTCGGTAATTCCGTTGCCGTTGGATTTGGTGTTGGTTCAGGCGTTGATGTTGGTGCTGGAGTTGCCGTTGGTATTTGTGTTGATGTAGGTTCAGGAGTTGGACAATTAAACTCAGAAATTGTCATAACTCCGTTTGAATCCGTTGTAATCCACCTCCATGATGACTTGTCACTAACATCATTCCATTGGTTCCAAAAAAATCCGAATTGGGTGTTTATAGCTAAACTACCATTATGGTAAAGCATGTCTCCATTTTGTGGGTTAGTCGGGTCTCCACTTGTTTGTCTGTATTGACTACTTGCACTTGTTATTGTATTGTCACAAAGGTACTGTTGGGCCCCACTAAAATTACCCGTTAAAGTATTATATATTTCAGGGTATGGTGGTGTATTAATTTGGGTCACCATCAGAATGTTTTGTGTAGGTCCTACTGTACTTGTGGGTGTTGGTCCTTCATCAACTGTTGGTGTTGGATTAGGAGTTGCGTTTGGTGTACTTGTGGGTACTGGTGTTGGTTGTGGTGTACTTGTTGGTGGATTAGGAGTTGCGTTTGGTGTACTTGTTGGTGTATTACATGTAAATCCTGAAACTGTTATATAACCATCATTATCCACATCTATCCACTTCCAATTTGAAACTTGAGTCGTATCTGGATAGTATTTTAAAAATTTTCTTCCAAAAGGTTCTAAAGGGAACCCACCAGCATAAAATCTATCACCTGTTTGTGGGTTGTTGGGATCACCATCAGTTTGTCTTGTGGTCCCATTAGTAGTTGTTGCCCCATAAGTACATAAATGATTTTGAACATCATTATATGTTGAGTTACCCGACCATGGATTCACACCACCATCATTATTGATAGAGATGGTTAAATTTATGTCTTGTAAGGACACACCACTTGTTGGTGTAGGATTAGGAGTTGCGTTTGGTGTACTTGTTGGTGGATCAGGTTCTGGTGTTGGTTGTGGGGTTGCATTTGGTGTTGCATTTGGTGTTGCATTTGGTGTTGGATTAGGAGTTGCGTTTGGTGTTGCAGTTGGTTCTGGTGTTGCATTTGGTGTTGGATTAGGAGTTGCGTTTGGTGTTGCAGTTGGTTCTGGTGTTGCATTTGGTGTCGCAGTTGGTTCTGGTATATGATATCCCTCTAAGGCCGAAATTCTATCATTAAACGATTGTGAAACAATTAAATATGAAGAGGTAAAAGAATTAAACTCATCTCTAATTGATCCACTCTCAATTTGTAATTTGTCTAAACGACCGACAATATGGGATAGGTCCACCGGTGCTTGAGTTGGGTTAGGTGTTGGTTGTGGAGGTAAATCCCCAATTGTAATCCATGAACCACTAACACTCTCAATCTTATTTAATCTGCTCGAAGAAGAACCACTCTCAATTTCTAAAGAATCTAATCTATCGTTTGTGTTAAGGACATATGTTCCAAATGCGTTGTCATTTTCTGTGTCAACACTATTAATTAAATCAACTATTTCTTTAAATGAATCTTTGTCCGCATCAGAAGATAATAAAATTGCATCAATCCTACCCTTCTCAGTTTCGATTTGAGTAAGAAGTGATCCCGTCGCAATTTCTAAACCACCTAATCGTATGTTTTGTTGAGTGTTAACTGTGTTATTTGATGAACTATAGGTGTTAAAATATTCACGTAACTCAAGTAACTCTTGGTCAGTTGCATAATAATCATTTAATGAACCCGTAAAGATTTCTATAGAGTCTAAACGACTATCTGCTGATGATGTAAAGGTGTTTAACGATGAAACGTTACCTATCAGAGTATCGACCGAGGATGTAATTGACGAACTTGCATATTGAGGTGTCAATACAGAATTGATTTGGTCTTTTATTGCATCTAATGTGGTTCCAAAGGTGGTCCCATTTATCACTATTGGTATAATACCACTCCCACTTGGGGTTAAACTTGAACTTAATTCTGATATTTTTCTAAATGCCATTGTATTGTTATTAAAAAATTATAATGTCGTTATTTTCCGTTTCCATTATGTCGGAACCTACTCCGTCAATTATTAGACTTTCATCATTGTATGGTAATATTGTTTCCTCACACTTTTCTTGACACTCAATAATGTCGTACATTGGTTTGGTTGACACAATATAGTGGTGTCTAACTTGTAATGCGTTTAGAGGTTCCTCAATATATTTGATTCTTTTTAAATTAAAACTCGTTACACCTTGGTGTACTCCACCTGAACCTGTGGTTCCACCACCCCATGATTGGATAAATGGTTGAAAACCTCTTTTAGATGGTATGACTTCTTCCCAATTATCAATTTTATAGATAGGTCGACCATTTAGGTATATTTTTAATACACCCAATCTTGCATATCTTTCATCATTCCAATCTTTGTTTAACTCTTCAATGTATTGGTAATTTTCTGTTGCTCCTGAAAGGGTTACCTCTCTTGGGTTAGTTATTGTGGATCCTGTTATTAAATCATTCCACCCACCAGAATTTTCAATTTCACATTCGGTGTGTCTTAAGTGACGATCAAATACGATTGTTATGTTAAAATCCTTAGAGGTACCATTTTCACAAAGAATTGGGGTTACTCCCGAATCAAGATAAAAAGTTTCTTTATATGATTCGTTAACACAACTACCCGAATATCTATATGCATTCCATTTAATTTTTCCATCAGAAGTAAAACCAAAGGAAAGGTTATTGTCGGCATATAAAGATTGTGTGTTCTCATCCCTTACACCAAAAAAATAAAACACACTACCAACGGACCACGGTAAGTCATCTCTATTAAAAACAAAATCAAGTGTCCACCCTTTTTCAGGTCGTCTTTCGATTATGTAATCACATAGATCCGTCCCACCATGTTTATTTATCTCATACGCCCACGGCCTTACATCTAAGGTACTGTCGATAGGACAACAGTCATCCGCGAGTTTACTACTGCATTCAATTAAATTAGTTGTAAAACCTGTGATTTCTAATGGCATTTTTACTTTTCTATATAAATAGTAAAAACATTAGTTATCTTCAGATAAAGAATTAAAATTATACTGTTGGTGGGTTATTTTTATATGGGTGATTAGACGGTAAAACACTGGTTAGTCCCCATTTGTGTGCCAAGTACCCCTCTGCCTTCCATACTTCACTGTAATTATTGGTGTCTCCACCTACATAGTCTGCAAAATGAAAGTACTCTGCCATTCTCCCATCTAATTTTACTCCTGATCTATTCCTCATCATACGTAAATCAGAACAGTTAGTGTCCATAGAGTTATTATAAACGTCTACGAAGGTTTTAATACTTCCGTTTAGTCTACCATAAAATTCATTATCAGTTTTGTTTGAAACTACCGCAACTATTACCCATGCATTTTGGTTAACACTCTGTGTAAAGATATTTCTTGGCTTACCATTAACTATACTATTACTACCATCATAATCAATTTCACCGTACCAAACACTTGACGAGTTACCACTACTTATTGCGTATGTTCTATTACCATCAGCACTCCAAAAAGAATCTTTTGTTGAATCTGTGGTATGGTATTGGAACACACCTATTGCCCAATGATTACCATTATTTGCATATGGACCTGAATTTGCACTAATTAAACTTTCACTTCCATTAAAGTCCCACACATTTTTATTATTTAACCCATTTGAAACTCTTGTAGGGGATCCATCTACACTCATGTTAAAGTTACCTGCTTTATCATTTACCGAACTAAGGTTTGATCCAGATAGTGTGTAACTTGATGTGTCTGATGCATCAAACCAAGCATCGGGTGTTGGTACCCATAAACTTACTGTTGGTGTTGGAGTTTCTGTATTAGTTGGCGTTGGTGTACTTGTTGGATTCGGTAATGGTGTACTTGTAGGTACTGGTGTTGGTTGAACAGTACTTGTAGGTACTGGTGTTAAGGTTGGTGGAATAGTACTTGTTGGTTCTGGCGTTGGTTGATTAGTGCTCGTAGGGTTTGGTGTTAAGGTTGGTGGAATAGTACTCGTAGGGTTAGGAGTAGGTTGATTAGTACTCGTAGGGTTAGGAGTAGGGGTTGGTGCCTGTGTACTTGTCGGTATAGGTGTTGGTATTTCAGTACTTGTTGGATTTGGGGTAGGTTCTACCGTAGGGTTAGGTGTCGGTTGTAGTGTACTTGTTGGTAATGGTGTTGGTTCTTCAGTACTCGTAGGTGCTGGTGTGGCAGTTGGTTGAACAGTACTTGTTGGATTTGGGGTAGGTTCTACCGTAGGGTTAGGTGTCGGTTGTAGTGTACTTGTTGGTAATGGTGTTGGTTCTTCAGTACTCGTAGGTGCTGGTGTGGCAGTTGGTTCTTCAGTACTTGTAGGTACTGGTGTTAAGGTTGGTGGAATAGTACTCGTAGGGTTAGGAGTAGGTTGAACAGTACTTGTTGGTTCTGGTGTTGGTTGAACAGTACTTGTAGGTACTGGTGTTGGTTCTTCAGTACTTGTAGGTACTGGTGTTAAGGTTGGTGGAATAGTACTCGTAGGGTTAGGAGTAGGTTGAACAGTACTTGTTGGTTCTGGTGTTGGTTGAACAGTACTTGTAGGTACTGGTGTTGGGTTTGGTTGTAGTGTACTCGTTGGTTCTGGTGTTGGTTGATTAGTGCTCGTAGGGTTTGGGGTTGGGGTTGGTGCTTCAGTACTCGTTGGGTTAGGTGTCGGTTGTAGTGTACTTGTTGGGTTAGGT
>Ga0206130_10006641_pt1 | contig 13161 bp, 14 predicted proteins | sample Helgoland_Spring_9_FD_148637 | JGI IMG/M metagenome (GOLD analysis project Ga0206130, IMG submission 148637) | Pelagic subsurface seawater microbial communities from Kabeltonne, Helgoland, North Sea - Helgoland_Spring_Bloom_20160512_1 | ecosystem: Environmental > Aquatic > Marine > Epipelagic ... | reverse complement strand
AGTAACTGAAGCATGCCTCGACATTGTTTCTGGAGCCTTCTTAAGTGTCTGCGCTGGAAAATACCCGCAGGACAACAACGCCACTAATAATCAGGGCGATACCCAGAATGGCCGCTAAATCCATTTTCTGACCAAAAACCACTGCGCCTACGAGGGTTATCAGTACGATGCCAAGGCCAGCCCATAGTGCATAGGCAACGCCTATAGGAATCGTTTGGAGGACAAGCGAGAGAAAGTAGAAAGAAGCGCCATATCCCACCACCACCACCAGACTGGGCACCAACCTGGAAAAACCTTGTGACTCCTTCAGCGCACTTGTTGCCAGCACTTCAGCAACTATTGCGATCGTCAGGTACCAATAGCCCATAGCGTCCTCCGAGGTAATACTGGATCAAAAACGCGGTCGCCGACCTTCTCCCGGATGAACGCTGCTCTAATGTCCAATGGTGCTTCACCTGGCATGAGAACTCCTGAGCCTCTGTGTGGTTTGAGCCAACCAAGTTCCTGTACCTCAATCACAACTCGAAGTCACTTTGCCGGAGTGTATGGGTCCGGAGTTCCGGAGATAATAGGCGGTTCCTGTTGCAGCGACTGCATATGCTCCGTCATCAGCGGCCCCGCCCTCTTGAACACCCAGCTATGGGGAAAGAGAACACTGTCTCGCTCCTGTGGATCGGTCATCAGGTTGTAGAGTCGCGGCATCGGTAAGATACGCACTTCCGAATGCCAGCTATCTTGTTCTTTGAAATGTAGCTTCCAGTTTCGCCATTTTACGCCGTAGATCTCATCGCCCATGTAGACTACGAATCCCTCGCGACCCGACTTAGGGTTCTTGCCAAGAAAGAAATCATGCATATCAATACCGTCGATAATTCGATCATCCGGAACTTTCCCGCCTGCCATTCCGGCCAATGTGGGAAAGAGATCCATGGCATGGACAATCTCGTCGCTGGATTTTCCCGCGGGAATTTTCCCTGGCCAGCGGGCGACGAAAGGTACACGCAGCGCGCCTTCAAATCCGGTAAAGAGCGTTCCCCTCCATGGCCCCGGAGAACCATTCAGCGCCGTTGAGTTCGGCATTGCCGTCAGTGAGGTATGGCCGTAATCCAGCGCCTCAGGACCATTGTCAGCGGTAAAAATGACTAACGTGTTTTTCCTGATATCGAGGTCGTCGATGGCGTCAAGCAGCTCGCCAACGTAGCTGTCGGTCTGCATGAGAACGTCGGCCCAGACACCGTGGCCGGATTTCCCAGCGAAATCAGGGTGAGGAATGGTTGGCAAATGGGTATTTGTGTAGGGCAGGAAGAGGAAGAAAGTCTTGTTGGCAGTCGCCTCCCGCTTCATGAAGCTGATCGCCCGATCCGTCAGCTCTCGGTCGATGAGCGGGCGATTATCCAGGTTATAAGGCCTAAGCTTCTTAGCTGCTTCGCCCCGCTTTGACTCCATCACGAACATCTCGTCAGATACGTCACTCCCTATGTAGCTTGGTAGTGAGGAGTAGACTGCTTCATCCGACGATAAGGGAATGCCATACCACTCGTCAAAGCCCTGATCGGTAGGGAACCGTCCATTGGCACGCCCAAGGTGCCACTTGCCGTACATGGCAGTCGCGTACCCGGTATCGGACAGCATTTCTGCCATTGTTACTTCCCACTGCACCAGACCGGAGTTTTCACCCTCTGCCAAAGACCCATTGCCACTTCGAATCGCGTAGCGTCCGGTCATGAGCGCCGAACGCGATGCCGTGCACTGAACCTCCACGTTGAAATTAGTCAGCCGTAGGCCCGCGCTTGCCAGACTGTCCAAACGCGGAGTCTCGGCACCCCGAATTATTCCACCACCATTAAAGCCCGGTTCTCCCCAGCCAAAGTTATCCATAAAAATGAGAACAATATTGGGCTTTTCTTGAGCCACCACATGAACAGGTGCTCCCGCGATGGCAGCTAGAAAGGTTGTCAATAGACCCAATTTCTTCATCATTACAACTCCCTTTTTTGATCATGATCACCGTGGCCCTCGATGATCCCACGCAGGTTCTGTCTGAACATAAGGCTGTTCATATCGTTCGTGCACTCGGTCTCTACACCTTGCATGTCATCTGACATGCTGCACATTACCATCCGTGTATCTCTACTATCAACAATGCAAAATATTTGGAGAGAACGATGGTAGCTTTGATAGCATCAGCGGCCCTGATGACCGCACTTGTTATTCCCGGTGTCGGCTTTGCCGCTGATCCGGATCCCGCGGACTATCCTGCGTTATCCACTGAACAAATGGGCCACGTGCGCCACATGATCAATATAGCGAACCAGCTCGATGGCGATTTTTCCTTGATGGGTCAGTTCGATCCCGTCTACTACATGAGCTTTAACGCCTATCAGTTTCAGTTCGCGTTCGCCGCCTACGCACTGGCCAGCGCCCACTACCACTACACGCCCGCCCATCACTACACGCCCGCCCATCGCGATCTCTACCAGAAGGCGTCGGACAGGTTGATCAAGCGGATGACCTACAAGGATGTGTGGGACTATTGGGCACATACCAGCAAATTCGACCTCACGGAACGCAGCGATGTCGACTACCTTGAGGCCAGTGTCACGCAAGCCGTTTTCGATAGCGAAAAGGACGCATTTATCGTAACTCTAGTAGCTGGACCCGTGGAAAGCAGCACTGTCTCGTTCACTGTCCGCCAGTTGGAAACGGGTAGTCTTGACCCTGACCAGGTAAGGAAATAACTCCTCGTGCACCCTGAGATAGTGCTCGATGACGCGGAAGTGAGCGATGCGATTCACAAAGCAGGTCTACGCCGTGAACAGAGTCGCGCTGCCAAGGGCCGGCGGTTAATATTGAAAGCTCACACCAAGCTGTTGCAATCATCGCTCACGCTCTCTTCGGGCGGCACAGACGCAGACATAACCGCAATTGAGTTGGCAGTCGAGACAGTCGCGTCGCTGTCCAGCCCTCTTTGAATCCAATCATTATTGATCTGCTCATCGATCAAGCCTACCAGAGCGCGCAGCAGTTCTTCCCAGGTTCCATTACACCTAGTCAGCTTCGACAATACCCCGTCGGATTAACGTGGTGTCGTACACACGAGGAACATCACAAGTCATTGAACCAGCCATGATTTCAATCGCCTTAATGCCACCGCGTCTATTTCTGGAATTCTCCCAGTCGTAGCCTAGTGATGTGTAGTTGGGATGGGTAACAAACAGTTTGAAATCCCAGTCTTCGGCGGCGGCGCGACCATAGACAGGGAGGAGCGCCTGTATGCTAGCTTTGGAGCCAATTGAGTCAAGGTATTTCCCCCAATGCTCCAATGCCAGTATGCCATCGGGAACACTTATACCTTCATTGAGATTGCAGTTGCTGAAAGTCACTACCGCGGTTTTGGGCTGTGATGTCATATCGGGACTACGAATACTTATGCTCTCTACACTGTTGTTCTCATAACAATTGAGCACCTTGGAGTACTCTGCTGCAATCTCTGAACCTTTGCTTTTCCAAATATCCAAACCCTTACCCATGTCTATGCCGTTTTGCCAGCCGCCCAGCCTGACCACATCGATATAAGTATTATCCTCTACATACCTAGGGGTTAGGTTCCACAAGTCGTAGGCAGGGATCTTGTTATGGTCGGCCCACTTGTTCCACTTTGTATTGACCTCATGCAGATCTTTCGGGCCTTTTCCCTCGTTGTAAATACAAGTAGTGGCTTCCATCCGGGTTGTGCCAGAGAGCTCCTGAGCAGAGGCCAGAAGGCTGATAAGAAGAGAAAGAGCAAACAGGCCTGTGGTTATAAGTCGCAGTTTCATATTGGACATCCTATTCTAGGTATCAATTATTCAAAGAGATTCTGGTAGTCATCTCGCAGCAGGTTCTTTTGCACTTTCCCCATGGTGTTGCGGGGCAGGGCTTCCAAAAAGACAACTCGCTTGGGTACCTTGAAATTGGCCAGCTTGCCCTTTGTCTCCCTGATCACCTGACTCTCTTCGAGAGTGACACCTTCTGAAGAGACGACTACCGCCACTACGCCTTCACCAAAATCTGTATGAGGTACACCGATGACCGCAGTCTCCTTGATACCGGCAATATCATTGAGAATGCTTTCCACTTCAATCGGATAGATATTGAGTCCCCCACTGATGATCATGTCCTTGCTGCGGCCAACGATAGAGACATAGCCGTCCTCGTCAATTACACCCTTGTCACCGGTATTAAAAAATCCGTCATCCGCCTTGTCCTGTGCTGTTTTGTCAGGCAACTTCCAGTATTCCCTGAACACGTTACCGCCACGCACCTGCAGATTTCCGATCTCGCTGTTGGCCAGGACGTTGCCGTCATCATCGCAAACACGCACCTCCACACCAGGAAGTGGTAAGCCCACAGTACCGGGCTTGCGCTCCCCATTGAGGGGGTTGGAGGTATTCATATTGGTCTCGGTCATGCCGTACCGCTCGAGTATGCGGTGACCCGTGCGGTTTTCGAATTCGTAGAAGGTATCTTCCAGCAAAGGCGCTGAGCCGGAGACAAACAGGCGGATGTGCGCTGACATTTCACGGGTGAAGTCCTCGCTAGCCAGCAGCCGTGTGTAATATGTGGGAACACCCATCATAGTGGTGCATTCAGTCAGGAGCTTGATCGCCTCGCTGGCATTGAAGGTCGGCAACCAACGCATGCTTGCGCCGCTCAACAGAACACAACCCAGAGCGACAAAGAGCCCATGGACATGGAAGATAGGCAGAGCATGCAGAAGAACATCATCCTCGGTAAACCCCCACGTCTCCACCAGGGTACAGGCGTTTTCATAAAGGTTGCTGTGTGTGAGCACAATGCCCTTGGGCTGACCGGTAGTACCTGAGGAATATAACAGGCAAGCCATGTCGTCTTTTTCGCGCTGCACCATCACATAGTCATCGACCGTGGTGCGAGAGCGCTCCACAAGCGTCCCCGAGCCGTCGCCATCGAGGGTAAATATATTTGGAATCGTAAGCTTGCTCACCAGGGGTTCGATAATAGGCAGACTCTCGCTATCACAAATCACAACAGCGGGTTCGGCATTCGCAAAAAAGTACTCCAGTTCGCCGCTCTGGTAGCCAGTATTGAGCGGGTGAAACACAAAGCCGCCACGAAGGCAGGCGAGGTAAAGGCACAGAGCCTCGGGTGATTTGTTGACCTGCACCGAGATACGATCACCGGGTTTTGCACCGGATTTCGCAAGAAACTGTGCGAGCCTTGCAGATTCGCTGTCAACATCGGCGTAGCTGTACTCTTCCCCGGCCTGCGTAACCAGTAATACCTTGCTCAGTCGAGGTTCGAAGACTTTGTTGAATTGCGCGTAGAGGTTGTAATTGTGACCATTCACATTCATTCGCATATCTTCTTGCACCTAGTTCAGTACGGCCCGTACGATAAGAAATAAGACTGAAGGCGCAAGCAGACAGCCCACACCCGTATAAAAGGTCGCTGTCATGGCGCCATAGGGCACCAATTTTGGGTCCGTGGCAGCAAGCCCGGCGGCGACCCCACTGGTAGTTCCCATGAGACCTCCGTAGATCATGGCCGACCGGGGGTTGTCCAGGCCGATAACAGGTGCGGCAATAGAGGTGCCCACCATGACCATGACGGATTTGATAAGACCCGCAGCAACACTCAAAGCGATCACATCGGATGTGGCACCCAGAGCGGTTCCGGTGACGGGGCCGACGATATAGGTGCCCGCGCCGGCACCGATAGTCGTCACTGAAACCGGGTCGGTATAACCAAAGGCAACAGCAACACAGGCACCTACCACGAAGGAGAGGATGACACCCACCACAATCGAAAAGGCGCCAATAAAGCCCGCACGTTTTATCGCATCCAGATCAGCGCCAAAAGCGGTAGCAACGATGGCGAAGTCTCGGAACATGGCGCCACCGAGAATTCCCACTCCTGCCAACACGGGAACATCGGCAATCCCTTTGCTGCCCCCCGTCATCACGCCGCCTACATAGGCAATGACGAGACCCAGTGCAATAGCAATGGCAGAGCCGTGTACGCGACCGCGGGTAAATTTCTCCGATATCAGGTAAGACAGCCACACCACTACACCAACAAAAACGAAGGAGGTGATAATACTGTTCTTGATTAATACGGCGCTGAGGCTTTCAAATAACATGCCTAGCGATCCACGTTTTCGTTTTCTGAATCGCCACCGATACGGGAGAACACCGGGATGAGGGCAAAGCTGGCGATCACGGCCAAGCCGCCAGCGGCCACAGCAAGCCAACCACTGGAAGCCGCCGCTATAATATTTTGCTTGGCCGCCATGGCTACCACAATGGGGATGTACATGGCGTTCCAGAAATTGATCCCGGATTCAGTGGGGGAGGAAAAATGAAACTTGCGGTGGGATAAGTTGGAGAGGATGAGTAGCACCAACATGGCAATGCCCACCCCCCCAACATTGGCTTGGACCCCGATCATCACACCGATTAAATCACCGAGATAGGTACCAAGCAGCATACTGAAGGCGAGCAATGCAACGCCGTAGATCACCATTTTATTGCGATGCGAGCAGCGGTGCGACCCTTGCTCTCCAGAGCTCATCGATAAACGTCATCTTCTGCGCGCGAATGCCATCTTTGCGCACAGCGTCATCTTCAAAGACCATCCAGCGACTGGATTCGGGCCCGGCCGCAGCGGGCCATGGCACCAGACCCTTGGCATTCGGATCTCCTGTCTTCACAAAATTGATCCAGTAGTCGCGCATAGCCGCCGCGACCGGCAGATCGAATTTGCTCCACATGGTTACCTGGTCCGCAGCATGAGGTGCCCCGGGGACTTTGGCTCGCTGTTCGGGAGGAACGTAACCGAACATGAAGAGATAGCCGGGACGCTCCACATTTTGCATGCTGCGGGTCATATTTTGCGCCGAGTAAAGATAACGAATATCACCAAAGAAACGGGTTAAACCCTGATCCTCACTGACCGAGAAATCCTCAGCCCAGAGTTCACGCATACGATCGGCCTGACCGTCCGTCATGCCCAAAAGATCCTCCCGGCTTACACCTGATATGGCGAAGCTCTCGCCACCGTCATAGCTCGTTCCACCGCTCATGAATGGGACGCGATGCTGCTTTCCTTGCGCAAAGATAACTGCCGCTTCCTCTGTCTGACTGATCCCATCGATGATAGGCATAGTGAAACCTCTGACCGCATCAGTCCACTGCTGCGGCGCCGTCGCATAAAGATCCTCGCGCGTCACCTTATCGGCTGGCTTGCCCGTCACCTCGCTGCCTAATTCAAGACCCATGGCTTCAGCGCTGGGCGCATCCGCCAGCGAAACTATGTTACGTGTGCGCGGCTGTCGTGCCCACGTGCCATAGCCGCTCTGTGCAATGGCGCCGGAAAAAAGGCCCTTGCTGGCGGGCGTGGCCATCAGCATGTTCACCGACATCGCCCCAGCGGAAACACCAATAATCGTTACCTTTTCCGGGTCTCCACCGAAGTCGTCAATGTTTCGGTTTACCCAGCGCAGCGCAGCTGTCTGGTCCATGAGACCAAAGTTGACGCCCTGCCTCCCGTCGAGTTGGGGATGAGCAAAGAAACCGAGGCCGGCAAGACGATAATTTAGCGTAACCAGAATGACGCCTTTCGCGTTCATCAGAGGAGCCAGTTGGAATATATACTCGCCACTACCCGAGGCGAAACCACCGCCGTGGATCATCACCAGAACCGGCAGATCAACTGCCCCACTCGGGGCCGAGACATTCAGACTGAGGCAGTCCTCCTGCATCGCTCGACCTTTTGGAATCATATCAAATTCTTCGTATACCTTAGGTTGCGGACAGGCCGGACCAAAATCCGTAGCCTGGCGCACGCCTGACCAGGGCTCGACATCGTGGGGCGGCTGCCAGCGGCGCTCACCAGTTGGGGCCGCCGCGTATGGAATGCCCATGAACATCTGCGAGCCGTTGAGGCTAAGGCCTTCCAGGTCGCCCTCACTTGTCTGGACACGAGGTCCTGCGTCAGACGCGGCACCAGTGCCCCCCGCCCACGCACCAGGCTGTAATCCAAGGACAGCCAGAACAATGAAAAGCATTGCAAGCGTGCAGTTTGCGCACCACTTCGAGGTCTTATTCATGATTTTTCCATTTGGGATGTCGGAAGACATGCCGGCACATGGCATCCAACAGGTTTAGTACTTAATCACACTGGATTTGCAACCCGAAATCCTCTACCGGTTTCCGCAATGTTACCATCTGTAGTTTGCCTCAATGCCATAGCTCATAGGCCGGGAGGAAGTGCTGGTAAAGCTGCCCAGATCGTCACCAGTCGTTGACACCCAGTACTCCTCGCCAGTCAGGTTGCGACCCACCAGGGCTATATCCCAGCTTTGATCTGCTGCCCCTATGCTAAAGCGTGCACTCACGGTCTGGTAGTGGTCCTGACTGAAGGCCGCCATATCGATGGTGCTCAACAAACTGTCTTCGTTCTTGAGGTCATCACGCCAGGTGTAGTTAAGCTGTGCCGACCCGGCGAGACTGGAACCAATACTCCACACATAGCGCGCTTGCAAGCTAGTGCTCCACTCAGGGGCGAGCGTCCGCCTCATACCCTCGATAGGTACCGGCACACCGGCCTGATCCGTCCCGATGGTGTCAGAATCGACAATTTTAGCATCCAGCCAGCCGATAGAACCTTGCAGGCTCAAACCTTCAAGCGGAACCCAAACGACATCCAGCTCCGCACCCTTGTGTTCTGCATCGCCGAGGTTTCCAAGTTTGGTAAGGACGCTATCGGTAATACCACTATACACCTGGGTGTACCCTTGTACGTCCTGATAATCGTAGTAGTAGAGTGCGCCATTTACCTGCAAGGCTCTGTCTAACCACTGTGACTTAAAGCCCACCTCGTAGGAGTAAACAATTTCTTCATCATAGGGATCCAGCGCTGCTTCGCTAAAGGCGAAGCCGCCAAAAAATCCGCCCGATTTGAAGCCCCTGGTAATGCGCCCGTAGAGCATGGCGTCATCGCCGACATCCCAGTCAAGACCGATATGCCCGGACCAGTGTTTGTCCAAGTCGTAACTCTTGTTCACGTCTTGCAGATAATGGAAAGAGTTGGACGGGTCGAACACGTCTATGGAATTATAATCATTCAAGGTTTTCTGCTCATCCGTGTAACGCAGAGAGCCGTGTGCTTTCAGAGTGTCCGTGAGCTGATATTCCACTTGCCCATAAAGCGCCCAAGATTTCGCCTCCTGGGTGAAGTTGCGAAAGACAACGGTCTGGAATACCAGTATATTATCTGCCGCGGAGGATACGCGTGATGCGTCGTTATCGTCTTCGGCGTACATGGCGCCCACCATCCAACGCAATGCACCGTCACTCTGCGATGTCAGGCGTAGCTCCTGCGACCATGAGGTCAGGTCCGCGGCGGGCGCTGACTCAAGCAACACCAACGGCTGGGCATCATAGTCATAGTATTGGTTATGATCAAAGTCCAGGTAGCCGGTAATTGAGGTTAGCGTAGCGAACTCCAAATCCCAGTTCATCTGTAGATTCAGGCCCAGCCAGGAGTTATCCAACGCGTTAACGGGGTTGGATAATACCTTGGTGCCATCTTTCTTTTGCGCACTTGGAAGAGTACCCAGATCACCCGTGTTGGCCAGGTTGGTGAGGTTCGACATCGTGACGCAGTTATTTTCATCGTGGATGCCGGCATAGGCCTGGGCGCAAAAACCAAACGTCTCGGGATCGTAAAGAGCGCGAGCATAACTGAGAGTTGATTCAGACTTGTCTTCGCCTCCCTCTATTTTGAACAGCATGTCAAAGGTGTCAGCGGGTTCAAGCAGCAGCTGCGCACGCACGGCAGTAAAATCTCGGTCACCGTGCTCGTCGTCTCCCGGCGTCGCCAGGGAGTCTTGCCAGCCACCACCCTGATCGGTTTTTGCCGCGATGCGGAAAGCCGCCGAATCACCCAGAGACCCACCGACAGCCGCTTCGAGGCCAGCACGATTCCAGCGGCCATAATTAGCACTGACATAGCCGTTAAATTCTTCGCCGATTGAAGGCCTGCTGGATATCACGCGAACCGCACCACCGGTGGTGTTGCGGCCATAGAGGCCGCTCTGTGGTCCCTTGAGAACCTCTACTCGAGCTATATCGAACATGCCAATACCACCCAGTACATTGGAGGTCAGGTAATACTCGTCATAGTAGATAGCTGCGGTAGGGGTGTTATTGGAGTTGAAGTCCGACAAGCCTACGCCCCGAATAACCCAGGTGGGCTGGCCTGCGCCCCGGTCGTCGAACAGCTCGGCACCACTGACATATTCTGTCAACTCCTCCAGGTTGGTCATACCGAGGCTCTTAAGCTCGGATTCACTGAACGCACTGATGGCGATAGAAACGTCCTGAACGCTCTCCGAGCGCTTTTGTGCGGTAACCAAAATCTCTTCCAGTTGCGCGTACGCCGAAATGGGAGCTATCACGCTGGATACGGCAACGGCTATTAGAGATTTTTGTATGACCTTCATCTTATTTCTCATAGGGTTCCATCCTTTATTCGAGTGATTTTAATTTCTATCTGCATTGTCTCTTCATACATAAGTGAAGAGAGAACAATCCATATACAACGCTAAAGACATCAGAACAGTTTTACATGTCAAGTGACAGACTATTGCATGTCACTTGACATGTAAAGCATTTGAGCACGCACGGTTTCCGCCCCGGGATTTGACTGGATTATTTACCTATGGATTCAACCAAAGAAGGTCTGGCACGCAGAGAGTTCCTGAAAAACAGCTCGGCGTTGGGGCTCTCGCTGGCCTCGCCGCTTGCCAGCACTTTTGGGGCACTGGACATGGGCGCAGACATTACCAGCATGAGCGCATCCGAACTCTCCCTGGAGTATCGGCAAGTTAAGTGTTTCAGACTGCCGTTATCTGATCTGGATTCTCAGGCTCCCACCCTGCTCAACTCACTGAACGCACTTACCCTAAGATCTCGGTAATGCTGAGCCCGCCACAGATAATGCTGCTTGCCGTTGATTTTCACGAAGACTTCATCAATGTAAAACGTGTCGCCATAGCCTCGGTGCTTTCGTTTCAATCGGCGTGTATAGTCGGGCAGGCCGGCGAGCGATTCCCGGCGTGCCGCTACAGCGTGGGTGGGGGCCTCGGGCAAACCGGGATCCTGTCCCAGGTACCGTTGCCATCCCCCCCAGTTGTTGCGGTTGTTCCACACGAAATGCTGCTCCGCCGTTAAGTCCTCACGTGTGGCGGTGCGATCGTCAAGCATGGGGGCCAATAGCCATTGCGCCACGGGGGGTGGGCCACCTTCATCGAGTAATCGCTGCGCCAGTGTCGCGGCCAGCCCACCGCCGGCGCTCTCACCGGCGACAACGACCCGCTGCGGATCGATACCTAGCTCTACACTGTGCTGTTGCAGCCATTCCCAGCTAGCCACACAATCATCCAGCGCCGCGGGAAAGGCGCTTTGGGGCGCTGAGCGGTAATCGACCGATACCACGGTAATACCCAGGGCATCCACGAGGCGACGGCAGGTAGCATCGTCAGTATTGGCGCTAAAGCACAAATAACCGCCGCCGTGAATCCACAACAGCGCGGCATCGCTTGCTGGGCTTGCCGGCTGGTATATCTTGCTACGTGACGGTCCATGCACTGCCCAACGAACTGTGGTCTGTGCATCCCCCCTAAAGGGGGGTATCAGCTTCACCAAAGCGTTCACCAGCATGCGAACAGGCGGCCAATGATAGGGCAGCGCCGGGATCCAACGCGCCGAACTTTGATAGTCGGGGTGTACTTTATTGAGCTTCATTTCAACCGTTTCCGCGAGCGTAAAAATACTATCTTTGGAGCGACATCACGGCATCTGGCACCGGAATATCACCGTCTGTAAGCTCTATAATTTCTCGACGAATAGCGGGGGTATCAATGAGGGCTGCCAACATTCCGGCGACGTTGCCTCGGGCTACGGAACCGTAGCTAATGGCCAGTCCTGCGTTTACCCTGCCATTACCGTCCTCACTGACAAGCGTTCCGGGGCGCAGAATGACCCAGTCTAATTCCGATTGAGCCAAAGCATTGTCGGCCTGTCTCTTCACTTTCATATAGTGCTCGAAGCCGTCTTTCCTCGGCTGAGCCCGACCCGCATCCATAAAGGCGGAGACCAAATAGACACGCGCTATACCATTTGCCCGGGCTGCATGAACGGTTTTAATGACACCTTCCCCATCAATGGCGGTGGTCCGCTCAGGCCCACTGCCAGCGGCACCGGCCGTGAATACAACGACATCGCAATCCCGCGTGGCTACAGCCAGCTCTGCCACTGACATGAACATAATGTCACCAAGCCACGGGGTAATACCTGCACTCAGCAGTTTATCTGCTTGGTCAGGGCGACGATGCAGCCCTGTCACACCGTGTCCCGCTTCAACCAGCATTGGACCCAGTCTTGAACCCACGCCTCCGGTAGCACCAATAATGAACACCTTACTCATACTTTATTCCGCGTTAGAGACCCAGTAACTGAAGCATGCCTCGACATTGTTTCTGGAGCCTTCTTAAGTGTCTGCGCTGGAAAATACCCGCAGGACAACAACGCCACTAATAATCAGGGCGATACCCAGAATGGCCGCTAAATCCATTTTTTGGCCGAAGACCACTGCGCCCACAATGGTTATCAGTACAATGCCGAGCCCAGCCCACAGTGCATAGGCGACACCTATCGGAATCGTTTGGAGGACAAGCGAGAGAAAGTAGAACGAAGCGCCGTAGCCCGCCATTACCAGCAGCGTCGGCAGCAGCTTGGAAAAACCTTGTGACTCCTTGAGTGCACTTGTTGCTAGCACTTCAGCCACTATTGCGATTGCCAGGTACCAATAGCCCATATTGCTCTCCGAAAAAAACTACGCCGATGATGGCCTTTAAGGCCGCAAAACCGCCTTGATCACTTTCCCCTGCTCAGTGTCTTCGACCGCTTTATTAATGTCTTCGAGTTTGTAGAATGTGATCAGCTTGTCAAACGGGAAGCGGCCCTGTTTGTATAACTCTACCAACCTGGGGATGAATACATCGGGAACACTGTCACCTTCGATGATGCCGCGCAGGCTGCGGCCAAACATAATACTGTTCATATCGATCGCACACTC
>Ga0206130_10006637_pt1 | contig 13167 bp, 13 predicted proteins | sample Helgoland_Spring_9_FD_148637 | JGI IMG/M metagenome (GOLD analysis project Ga0206130, IMG submission 148637) | Pelagic subsurface seawater microbial communities from Kabeltonne, Helgoland, North Sea - Helgoland_Spring_Bloom_20160512_1 | ecosystem: Environmental > Aquatic > Marine > Epipelagic ... | reverse complement strand
CGCTAAGCTCAAGCCGATGGGACCAGCCGCAGGGTGAAAGGCTGGCTGGCTACGAACAGCCAAATGAAATTAACGTAATAACCAGCATCAAGGGGTCAAAAATAACGAGTTTTTCAACACAATCAGCCCAACCTGTGCATTGGAATTTTCTGCTGCGCGCGCTCGCAGCGAAGAAAATGCTGCGTTGGTGTAAAATTCGGTGCTGCCGCGCGGCGGGAAGACCAGCCATTCACGTAGAGTGCAGGAGGGATCTGAGGTCGAATTCACAGACTGCGGGACTTTGTCGCCGTACACGTTAAATGACCCAAGATCTGCTGACACCTGTTGTGCGGGCGTTTCCACCCTGATTCAGTTCTCCAAAGTTCCTCGCGAGGCCAAGCAGCCTTAAAGCCTAACGGTGCATTTCCCGCTTGCGGTCGCGGGTCCGTTTGGTCGCGTCCTGTGATCCGTCATGATAGGTTCCGAACCACTTGTCCCATGGCATCTCCGCGTTGCCATAGTTGCACTCATAATACCGGTGATGCAGCTGATGGAAAAACGCTCCGAGTAAAAGCGCCTGACGGTCCCGTGCCCAAATCGCTTCATATCCCGAATGCGAGGACGCAGCGCCAAGCATTAACCAGTAGCCCAGAAATAGCATGTGCACGGGATGGCTAGGCAGCACCAGCACGATGAGGATCGCACTCAGATAGCCGAACGCCTCAATTGGGTGCATCGACATGCCGGACCAGGGACCGGTGTTGACGTTGCGGTGATGCACTGCGTGCACATGCTTGTAGATCGCGGGCTGGTGCAAGGCGAGGTGCACCACATAAAAGTGCAAGCTCTGCCAGAGCGCAAAGACCGGAAACAGTGCGATGAACCAGACGGGATGGGCGCTGAACGACAAGCTATTGATCAATCCGCCAGCATAAGACCACCGCAAGAAGCATTCCAACACAGACAGGAACGTCGCGCCGAAGATCATGGAATGATAGACATTATCCCATGTCTGGTAGCCGAACTTGAACAGGGCATTCTTGCGTTTGAAATAGGGGCGTGGATCGTATTTCAGCAGCTTACCCTGACCGTCGACGCCATAGAACCAATGGTGCAGCCCGCCCGCGACAATCAAAAGAAGCAGCCAGTTGCGAATGAACACCCACGCCATCCAGCCAAAGGCAAAACCCGCCTGTTCTGGCCCCACTGGTTGCAGCCACAACGCCACCAGAAAGGCCAGCGCCAGAAAAATCGAGCGATCCGAGAATTGCAGCCAGTTCTGCCAGATCCATTTTGCAACGACGGCGGGTTTGGCAGGCCACAGCCAATAAGGTGCGTATTTGACGGGCAGATCAGGGTGCCAATGCCATTCGCGGCTCATTGGTGCTGCGCCTGTGTTGGGCTGGTCTTTGGGTGGTTTGTCTGCGGTTGTCATATCGTGGCCTTTGATAGGATCAGCTGTGGAACGGACGGCGCTTGTCCAGCGCCTCACAAAGCTTTTCATGCTCACCGGGTTTCATGGTGATGCTCGTGGCGGCATTCGGATAGCTGCCATCAAGAACCGCCGCGCGATAGGCCAGAAGCCCCTTCATCCGCTCGGCTTCCAGTTTGGCGCGCGCACCCGCCATATCGGCAAATGCCGATGCGTGGCGCGGAGGGGCAATCGTGTCGCCACAGGCATCATCCTGAAACAGAAAAATCACATCCGCAGCACCACCTGACCCGATGGAATGGGTGATCAACCCGGTGCGCGGACTGATCTCGGCAATGGCCTCGTCGGCGACGCATTCCAATTCAACCGCATAGGCACCAGCGTCTTGAAGGCGGCGCAGGTCCTCGGCCAGCCTCATCGCCTCATCGGCGGTGCGCCCATAGGCACGCAAGCCCCCGATTTGCGTCGACAGGCGCGGTACAAGACCCAGATGCCCCTGCACGGCCAGCCCTTCATCGGCCAACATTTCGACCGCTTTGAAGCTGCGCAGGGTATAGAGCGCATCGGCACCAGCTGCGGCGGCACGAATGCCGGCACGCAGAATATCCTCGTGGGTTTCATAGTCGCTGGCCATCAGGGCAGCGGTGGTGGATGTGTTTGGTGCACCTGCGCGTACGTCATGCAAGTCGTGGTCAACGACCGACAAGTGATCAATCCCTGCGGCCTCGGCAGCGGCGGCCTCAACACGGTTCACAGCCGTCGTCTGGACGAACTTTCGCTGCCCCTTGCCCGCTTTGATGTCCGCCACTGTTAGATTCCGTGTCGCAGGGAAGCCCCCGAATGTGTAAATGCGCTTCATACCGTTCCCTGCCTTATCCGGTCTCTTCTGAAATTAAAGGATAGCATGCACAATTCAAAACGAGTAATTTCGCCCAGTATCACAAATATATTTTGGTAAAAAATGCAAAGACTGCCAAACCTCATATGGTTGCGCTCCTTCGCGTCCGCCGCCCAGCATCTCAGCTTCACCCAGGCCGCAGCAGAGCTAGGGCTGACCCAGACCGCAGTCAGCCTGCATGTACGCTCGCTTGAGGCCGAGCTTGGCTGTGCGCTTTTTACTCGCGCGGCTCGTCGATTGACGCTGACACAGACGGGGCAGGCCTATGCATATTCATTGCGGCAGGCTTTGGGTGATATGGCGTTTTCAACCGCCAGCCTGTTTGGCGCAGGGGCGGAGCAAATGCTGACGGTGCGGGTTCCGATTTCGTCCGCCGGATTGTGGTTGGCGCATCGATTGCCAGAATTTTCGGCAGCACATCCGGACATTAGCGTGCGGCTGGTTTCGCAGGTCTGGGACGGCGGCACTCCAGATGCAGAGCAGGCCGATGTCGAGCTTCGTTTTGGCGGCGGGAATTGGGCAGACGTTCATGCGCGAAAGGTTTCATCCGAGCGAATCGTTCCGATCAGCGCGGCAAGTAGTAAACGCGACAGTCACGATTTGACGGCGCTGCAAAACGGGCCGCTCGTCCAGATCCTCGGCTTTGAGGACATGCTGCTGCGGTATCTGAACGCACACAATCTGATCCCGTCACAGGGCGTGACGGGCCATGCTGTCGATACCACCGTGGCTGCCATTGATCTTGTCGCAGCGGGCGGAGGCTCAGCCGTGGTGCTGGAACGCTTTGCCCTCACAGCCATCAAAACGGGCAAGCCAATTGCGGTGACGGGGGCGGCGGTGGAGATCAACCTGGCGCACTACCTTCTGACCACCACAACGTCAGGGCAGAGTGATCCTGCAAAACATCTGTTCGAGGCTTGGTTAGAAGCGGCGCTACAAGACGGGCCATAGGGCGGTTGCTGTTTTTATTTTTCTACTGGGCCAAGAGGTTCCAAAATGCCAAAATGGGCCCGCGTACCATTTCCTTTTCATGTCTTATTTTCCGCAGTTCTCGCTGACTTACCGATTGGGTTGGAACAAAAAACTTTAAACCATCGGGCTGACTGCGCACTGCATCAAACGGCAAAATACTGGCTCCTAACCCACGCCGCACAAACGATAGAATGGCTGTGGTATTACGCGCCTCCAGAGTGCTGGCAAACCGCAGATCATTTACAATTGGGTCATCGACCAGCTCGCAAAGCGGATTTGCGATCAAGGACTCAAGCCCAAGCGCTTCCCAACCGGATGCGTCCTCATTGCGAAGATACGCCATGTGGATAGGTCCGTTTTCCGCACAAACAATACCAAGGTCGTCAGATCGAATGCGCTCACCCTCCAGCGGGGCGTCGGGCGGTGCGGAAACGATTCCAATATCGGCCTCATCGTATTCAACGCGTGCACGGACTGTAATACTGTCGACATCACTGATCTCAATTCGCACATCCGGATGGACGGCGCGAAATGCCTCAATGACATCTGGCAGCAAGGCCACCGTAGCAGAGGGCACCGCAGCGATGCGCACGATTCCTGTGGTCGACATCGCGTGACGGCGGATTGCATTCGCACTTTTGTCAAAAACATCGGTGGCACGCTGACTTTCCAATAGAACAAGCTGGCCCAACGGCGTCAGGCGGCTTTTCCGATCTGTTTCAAATAGGGGACCCCCAACTTCTTCTTCAAATTGCGCCAACATCATCGACACCGCAGAAGGTGTCCGGCCCAAAACAGCGGCAGCACCAGCAAGCGTACCTTGCGCTGCTGTAACCGAGAATGTTCTGAGCATTTCGAGCTTAATGGACATTCAGAATTCCTGAAAAAAACTTCAATTCTTTGAGATTGAATGAATTTATCGAAACCGTCTAGACCACAATTAAATAAATTGGAGACCACCATGACCGACCCTACGCAGCTTTACATTGATGGCGCATGGACAGATGGGGCGACGCAAATCGAAAACCGCAATCCATCTGATACGTCGGATTTGATTGGTATGTATGCGCAAGCCGATGCCGTCCAGTTGGACGCCGCACTGGATGCCGCCCGACGTGCACAACCTGCATGGTGGGCTGCGGGCATTCAAAAACGCCATGATGTGCTGATGGCAATCGGCACAGAGCTGATGGCGCGCGCCGACGAAATCGGGCGCATGTTGTCACGCGAAGAAGGAAAGCCGATGGCCGAAGGCAAGGGCGAGGTGTACCGCGCGGGACAGTTCTTTACCTATTTTGCCGCAGAAACCCTCCGCCAGCATGGCGATATGGCCGAAAGTGTACGCCCGGGAATCGAGATTGACGTGCGCCGCGAGCCGGTTGGTGTTGTGGCGATCATCTCGCCGTGGAACTTCCCGGTGGCAACTCCTGCTTGGAAAATTGCCCCAGCGCTTGCCTTTGGTAACGCAGTTGTTTGGAAACCTGCAAACGTCACCCCTGCCAGCGCCATGGCCCTGACAGAAATTATTGCGCGTCAGGACATTCCCAAAGGCCTGTTCAACCTCGTCGCTGGTCCGGGCCGAGATGTGGGTCAGCGCCTTGTGGAAAGCGCACAAGTGGACGCGATCAGCTTTACCGGCTCTGTACCGGTGGGTCGGGGTATCGCAGCTGCCGCCATGCAGAACATGACCAAAGTCCAAATGGAAATGGGATCCAAAAACCCGTTGATCGTCATGGACGATGCCGACATTGATCTGGCCGTGATGCATGCTGCCGGTTCCGCTTTCGGGGGGACCGGTCAGAAATGCACCGCGGCAAGCCGGTTGATCGTTCACAGTGCCATCCATGATGCCTTCGTGGAAAAGCTGATCGCAGCTACCAAGGCCCTGAAAGTCGGGCACGCGCTTGAAGCAGGCACACAACTTGGCCCCGTGGTCAGTGAAAGCCAGTTGAACCAGAACCTCGACTATGTGGGTATCGGCAAAGACGAAGGCGCTGATCTGCTGTGTGGTGGCGACCGTCTAGAGATGGCCACCGATGGATACTACATGTCCCCTGCCATCTTCACGAATACACGCAACGACATGCGCATCAACGTGGAAGAGATGTTCGCCCCTATTACAGCCGTGCAGCGCGCGGACAGCTATGAGGAAGCATTGAGCCTTGCCAATGACACGCAGTTCGGTCTGACCGCTGGCATTATGACAACCTCGCTTGCCCGGGCCAGCCACTTCCGGGCCAACATGCGTGCGGGCTGTGTGATGGTGAACCTGCCCACCGCTGGTACAGATTATCATGTGCCTTTCGGCGGACGTGGTGCCTCAAGCTTTGGACCGCGTGAGCAAGGCTCTTATGCGTCCGAATTCTACACCAGCGTGAAAACCGCATATGTTTGCGCGGGTGAGCCTGCATGACCTATCTGATTGATGGTCTGCAATACGCCAATTGGTCCGAAAAAATCTTTCGCCAGATGCGCGACGGGGGCGTGGACGCGGTTCACGTGACCATTACCTACCACGAGACGTTTCGTGAGACTGTACTTGTCATCGAACAGTGGAACCGCTGGTTCGAGCAATATCCCGACCTGATTTTTCAGGGGCGCACCGCTGATGACGTCCGCCGCGCCCGCGAAACCGGACGCACTGCGATCTTTTTTGGCTCACAAAACCCATCCTGCATCGAGGATGATATAGGGCTAGTCGAAGTGATGCATACGCTCGGTCTGCGGTTCATGCAGCTGACCTACAACAACCAGTCCCTGCTTGCGTCGGGGTGTTATGAAGACAACGACACAGGTCTGACCCGCATGGGGCGGCAGGTGGTCTCTGAAATGAACCGCGTGGGCCTTGTCGTAGACATGAGCCATTCCGGCGAACGTTCGACGTTTGAGGCAATCGAACATTCTACCCGCCCGATCACCATCAGCCACGCCAATCCCGCCAGCTGGCACAAGGCCCTGCGCAACAAGTCCGACGACCTGCTGCGCGCCCTTGGGCAAAGCGGCGGGTTCCTTGGTCTTTCTGCCTATCCGCATCACCTTAAGGACGGCAGCAAATGCACGCTGCAATCCTGGTGCGATATGGCGGCGTTGGCCATTGATCTGGTGGGATCACAGAATGTCGGCATCGGCACAGACCTGTGTCAGGATCAACCCGACAGCATCGTCGAATGGATGCGCGTGGGCCGCTGGACCAAGGCCATCGACTACGGCGAAGGATCTGCCGCCAACGCAGGCTTTCCGGCCATGCCGAACTGGTTCCATGACAACCGTGATCTGGCAGGTATCCGCGAAGGGCTTTTGGCGTCTGGTCTGGACCTGGCAACCATAGATGGTGTGATGGGCGATAACTGGCACGCCTTCTTTGACAAAAGTTTTGGGGCACAAGCCAGCCCCAAAGAAATCCAAAACGCTGCCGAATAGGTGGCGCATCATCGCTTCTGGGAGAAACAAAGATGAGTAATACGAACAAAACGACGGGCCTATTTTCAGGCGGAACGGACAAGGCGCTCTTTGCAATCACGGGCGGCTTCATCGCCCTGTTCTGCGCCTATGCATTTTTCAACATTGACGGGCTCTCCGCGCTGGTGGACAGCAGCTTTGCTTTCTCGGCGAAGTATTTCGGTCTTTACTGGCAGATCCTTTTGCTGGCCACGTTTTTGATTGGTCTGGTGCTGTGCGTTCTGCCGGGCTCCAAGACCTTGATGGGCGCGCTGACCATGCCTGAATTTTCAACATTCAGCTGGGCCTCCATGATCATGTGCACACTGCTTGCGGGCGGTGGCGTGTTCTGGGCTGCGGGTGAGCCGATTGCGCATTTCCTGTCACCCCCACCCGTCTTTGGTGACCTGAGCGGTGACGTGCAGGCGCAGGCCCATGCGGCTCTTGCCCAAAGCTTCCTGCACTGGGGTTTTCTGGCCTGGGCTATTCTGGGATCCCTGACGACCGTCATGCTGATGCACTACCACTACGACAAGGGTCTGCCGCTTGCCCCGCGCACGCTGCTTTACCCTGTCTTCGGTGACCGTGCCCTGACAGGCCCCATCGGCCTGATCGTGGATGCGTCCTGCATCATCGCAGTTGTAGCTGGCACCGTTGGCCCCATCGGCTTTCTTGGACTACAAATGTCTTACGGGTTGAACGAGTTGACCGGTATTCCAGACAACTTTGCCACACAGGCTGTTGCGATCATGGCGCTTGTGGGCCTGTATACCGTTTCCGCGATTACCGGATTGGCAAAAGGCATCAAGATCCTGTCGCAGATCAATGTGATCCTTGCCGGTGCACTGCTCGCTTTCATGCTTATTGCAGGCCCTACGATGGATATTTTTGCAGGCTTCTTTGGTGGCATGCAGGTTTATGCTACGCACTTCTTTGACATGGCCATGTATCGCGGCGACGCTGGCTTGTTTGGCGATGCCGGTTGGCTGGGCTGGTGGACCGTGTTTTTCTGGGGCTGGTTCATGGGCTACGGTCCTCTGATGGCCGTTTTCATCGCACGTATCAGCCGCGGCCGTTCGATCCGCCAAATCATCCTGACGCTGTCAATCATGGCACCACTGATCACGAACTTCTGGTTCACGATCATCGGCGGCTCTGGCATCTTTTTCGAGATTGCTGAACCCGGCGTCATCTCCGCTCCATTCGAAGGCTTCAACCTGCCTGCAGGTCTGCTGGCAATCACCCAAGCCATGCCAATGGGGTTCATCCTGTCGGTCCTGTTTCTGGTTCTGACGATGTGCTTTGTCGCCACGACAAGCGACTCCATGAGCTATGTTATTTCCAGCACCATGACCTCAGGCGAGCCTTCGTCCGCCATGCGCGCGTTCTGGGGCTTGGCGATGGGTGTTATGGCTTTGATCCTGATCTCGACCGGATCGGGGGGGATCGGCAAATTACAAAGCTTCATCGTCGTGACGGCGGTACCGGTATCGCTGATCTTGCTGCCGTCCCTTTGGGATGCGTTGCGGATCACGCTGATGCTGGGCCGCGAACCTAAAGCTGAGACTGCATAACCCAATAACGTGGCGCGCCGCGGGTGCGCCACGTTTGCCACACATCTGCACTTTTGGGAGGATCTGCTATGTCATTGAACACCTCAATCCTATCCACTGAAACTCTAGACTATATGCGTCCGGCAACTGAGGTCATGCGCCTTGCCCGCATGGGCTGTGGCCACCCGACCCGCCTGTCATTTCTGCGCGTGCTATTGCGGCGTCTTGCATCGAGCGATTGGAAAATTGACCGTCCCGTCTGGAACGTGGACGCGAACGGCGTCGGCCACGGAGTATACCGCGTCAAAAGCGCCGAGCGCACTTATAGCCTTGTGGCCTTTGCCCACGACCTGCCCCCAGAAATGCGGTCCGACCGTGTGATCGCGACCGCATGGGACGCGACATTTACCTTGTTCGACGGTGAACCAACAGCAGAAGATATCGCACGACTGGCAGACAATGTTCCTTACCAAGAAGCCGGGCGCATTAGCGCCAAGGAATTGACGCTCGCCCGTGCCAATCGCTCGGTGCGGTTATTCGAACATGTGGTCAATGCATTGGCGCAAGGATGCCAGCCTGATCCGGCCGAAATTGCCGCCGTCGGATATCTGATGCGCACCACGGCAGTTTACGGATCGGGCAAGTTTGGCGCATCAGACCGCGCCGATATCGCTCAGCGGCCTGAACTTGCCGCGCCGTTTCAGGTGGAAATGCTCACTGTCTGGCTGATCCGCGCCTTTACCGTCGATATCGTCGAGCATATCGCGACTGCCCGGGGTGGCGAGACCGCTGTAAAGCTGGATCGCGACATCCGCCGCAGCCTTGGTGTTGGTAATTCCACCGGCCTCGGGATGGCCCCTTTCATTGTGCGCCACCCTGTTTTGCTTAACAATTGGATTATGGCCCGTGAAGAGGCACTGGCCCGCGTTCGTGCACAGCCAACTGCTCGGTCTCAGGCTCTTTCGGACCTGAGCGCTGCGCTGGATGCGGCAATCACGAACGCTAGGGTTTGGCACTCCGAGCATCCTATTCAGGTCTGCAAGCTGGATGAGCTGCGCCATGACCTCGCATTGCTTTCGACGACGCTGAATACGTGGGACTGGAAGGGCGAACATCCTTGGGATGCTCTTTGGAGCTGGGGTGTCCAAACCCTGACCTTTGAAGGACAAGAGGCGCTTTTGTCCCTTATGCTGGAGCCTCACGGCGCGCTTGTCGATGATCTGGCCGATCACATGGGGGCGAATGAAGCGGCTAGTTTCAGGATCAACGGCGCGATGCCTGTGGCCGAGTTGCTGCGCATTCTGGAAAGCGACTATGCCTGGGCGCTTGCGATTGATTTCACCTCACCTGAAAATGTCGCACGGTTCTGGTATGTCTCCGAAGAAAAGCTTGAGCCCCGTTTAGGCGAACGCGCCACCGAGGACGGTGCAACATTGGAACAGCCGCTTTGCATCGCGCGGTTGGTAGCAGAGCTCCATGAAACGGTGCGAAATTTTGATGCCACCCAATCCGTCGCCGCGCTTATGTTGGCGCATCCTGAACACCGTTTTGCGGTACGGCGCGCGCAGATCACAGCGCACCACCCCTACGCCGAAGTGCAAGATAACCTGATCGCAGCGGACATGCTGCCCATTGATCTTTTACGCTGCAAACTCGCCTTTTTCGGCGCCAGCCAGTTCGACCCAAGATCGGATCGTTGGGTGCGCATCAACCTGTTTGCAGGCGCGCCCTTCCCCGATGACATCAAAGCGGGAGGTGCCGTATGAGCAGTGAACCTCAGGACCAGACTCGCGGCGATTCCACTCCGTTCTTTAGCGACACAAAGCCCGCGCCTCTGTCGTGTAATGAGGCCGCATCCCTGTGCATGAAAGCCGCGCGCGGCGCTGGCATGAGTTGGGGCATGGCTGAAGAGGCTGGCTTTGCGGCGGCTTGGCTGGTGTCGCATGGCATTGATGGACCGTCACATTTACGCGCACATCTGGAACGCGCGGATGGGCGCGACTGGGCGGACCTGTGCCCCACTGTAACCCCCTATGGCTGGCAAAATACAAATGGTCAGCCTGCCTGTCCGATCATTCTGGGTGCCACCATGTGCGACTATGCCGACTTGCCCGAAGGACCTCACTCTGGGACTACGATTGCCCTTGGTCCAGTCAGCGCACCCATTCTATTGGTGCCTTTTCTGGCCGAAGTAGCCCGTAGCAACGGTCTGGCTTTCACATTATCTTGGCCAGAGGGCGCGGTCCGTATCGACGCGGATGAAACGTGGCTCCAAGCGTCCTTGCAGTCCCTTGGCGTGCCGCAACTTGTGCTGGCATTATCCACCAACGCCGCCCCCCCACATGAACCGTCTGCGGTATCCATGCCCAACGCCCAAACCACCGCTGCGACCATTGTGGTCCTCAACACTTTCGCCATGCGCACCACCGTACCAGCTACTGAAGCATCGCGCGCAGGCGCTGGATCAACCCTTAGTGACAATGATTAACAAAGGAAATGTCATGACACTCTCCCGCCTCAACCCCGGCCCTCGTATGAGCCAAGCTGTTACCATCGGAAATATCGCGTTTCTCGCGGGCCAAGTGCCAGATGATCTGACCGCTGACATTGAAACCCAGACACAGCAGGTTTTGGCACATCTGGACAAAGTGGTTGCCGATCTTGGTGCGACGAAATCCGACATTGCATCAGTGCAGATTTGGCTGGCAAATATGGCAGATTTCCAAGGCATGAACGCAGTCTGGGACGCGTGGGTCAGCGCAGACTCCCCACCGGCACGTGCGACCGGTGGCACATCGCTTGCGCGCCCCGGCATGCGCGTAGAAATGATCGCCGTCGTCGCACTGCCAGAGGCGGCTGCCGCCTGATCACAGTAGGCCGGAGCAGCACTCACTTTGTGCTCCGGTCCGCTTTTCGCCCTGCACCTGAGAGACCGGCCATTCACGCAAATCCTGGCATGGCCATTGCGGTGCGCTTGAAGGCTACGGACAATGTAGCCTTTCGCTGAATTTACGCATGTGACCAGTCTTAATTATGTCAGAGATGAGTTTGGATATTCTCTGGGGAACCGATCAACGATTCAAAAACGGCGTCCTCAGAAAATTCTTCTCGCAGCCAGTTTTCAAACAACAATACCTCCGGCCGTTTGGAGCGTTTTGACCGGGGCCGCATGAGATAGTGTGCGTTTGGAATCGGGACCGCCTCCCCAACGACCCCGACGCGAGGGCGCGCTGCATTCGCCATATCCACCAGCCGCTTGATCACAACGGCATAGCCGCCACCGATTGCGGCAAGCTCGATCGCCGCTGTCATGGTATCGACGAAGTATTCAGAAACACCTGTTGGCATTGCAATTTCATGAGCCGCAAAGTATCGTCCCCAATCCGCCTCTTGTCCTAGAATCCGAATAAGCGGCCCGTTCTGGAGGTCTTCTGGCCTCGTGACAGTCTTGGCCAAATCGATCCCGCATATCGGGACAATGTATTCATCCGAGAGTTTTTCCGAAGGCGTATCGGTCCAATCGCCTCGACCCACACGCAATTCGACATCGACGTCCTCGAACCCTGTCGCGTCTGTCCAAATGTTCGACACCAGACGCAGTTCAATATCCGGATGCATGTGTCTGAATTTCGGCAAACGGGGGGCGAGCCAAAGGGCTGATGTGGATATCGGAGCTTTCAAAGTGATCATCCGGCTTGTTGCGGTCCCGAACAGACTCGTGGTTGCAAGACCGATGTCCGACAAGGATTGTCGTACCGTGGGCACATAGGCCTGTCCGATTTCGGTCAAGGATAGGTGTCGGGCGCGCCGGTGAAATAAACGGCTGCCGAGCCGCTCCTCCAATGACCGTATGTGCAGGCTGACGGCTGTTTGGGTCAGTCCCAGCTCCGACGCTGTCTCAGTGAAATTCAGGTGTCGGGCGGCGGCTTCAAAAGTGCGAAGCCACGTGAGATTAATCTGCTTTTCAAACATGGCCTATCACCAAAAATATTTGCTTATAAATTGCACATTTCATCGTTTTTACTTTTTGTGCAAGTGGTGGATATCTGCGGCATAGATCAACACTTATCCTCAGGAAAATGCCTCATGTCTGTATCAACTTTGACCGAAGCCGCCGTAGATTTCGATTTTGTCCCAGCAGCGGCAAATGACAACCCCACAGGCTTTGTCACTGTCCTGGAAGATCAGCCTGTCGAGGGCGGCTTTGATCCCGTTTTTGGTGATGTTACATGGCAGACCCTGATCTCAGGTGACAAGACGTCGTCAAACGGCTTGGTGCTGGGCGTGGCGACGTTTCCCGCAAACGGTGTATTGCACCTGCACCGCCATGCACCGCCAGAGTTCTACTTCTGTCTTGAGGGATCAGGCGTTGTCATGATGGACGGGCAGCCTCTGCATATTTCAGCCGGTTCCGCTGTATTCATACCCGCAAATGCGGAGCACGGTGTAACTGCTGGCCCATACGGCCTGAAGTTTGCCTATGGCTTTGGTGAAGATGCATTTTCTGGGATTGAATATCAATTTTCAGCCTAAGACCCATCATCCGGATTTTTGGGTCAATCCATCGTCACTGATGGGTTTGAAGCTCCCCCCAAATGTGTAGTACCGGACAGCTTCTTTAACGCGACAGGCCGCCTTGTAGTAAAAAGATGCTGCAACTGCGAGGGTGTGCTGCATGCGCAATCGCCGCGCTAGCAAAAGGCCGCTTAGTCCGCGTCTTTCGTGCCTGTCTCGGCCGCAGCGAAAGTACATTATTGGTTCCGCTCGGAACCATGTCTGCAAATGGCCGGGCTGAAGACAACTGCCGCAACGCAGAGCATCACCTGCTGTGAGTGCGAACGAATGCTGCGTCAGCAATAGCCGCAGCCGCACAAGACTGCTTTGTCTGCATAGCG
>Ga0206130_10006635_pt1 | contig 13171 bp, 8 predicted proteins | sample Helgoland_Spring_9_FD_148637 | JGI IMG/M metagenome (GOLD analysis project Ga0206130, IMG submission 148637) | Pelagic subsurface seawater microbial communities from Kabeltonne, Helgoland, North Sea - Helgoland_Spring_Bloom_20160512_1 | ecosystem: Environmental > Aquatic > Marine > Epipelagic ... | reverse complement strand
TACGCGATGTCTCAAGGCGGCAATGTTTACCGGATTCACATCCCAACCGGCGCTATGACTTTCATCCAACCGAACCACCCCGACAGTACAGAGCTGCGCTACAATTGGAATGCAGCCATCGCTGCCGATCCCTTCAATGCTGAAGGACTGTATTTCGGGAGCCAATTCGTGCACCACAGCACGGACCGGGGCCAGTCGTGGACCATTCTGTCGCCCGATTTGACGACCAACGACCCTGAGAAGCAAAAGCAGACGGAGAGCGGTGGACTGACCACGGACGCGACCAACGCCGAGAACCACACCACGCTCTTGTGCATTACCCCTCATCCAAAGCGTGCACAGGAAATCTGGGCCTCATCGGACGACGGCATGCTCCACCGCACAGTCAATGGTGGCGGCGCATGGGAGTCTTTGGGCAGCCGCTTGAAGGGTTTGCCAGAGGGCAGTTGGATTCCGCAAGTGCGGATTTCTCCGCACAACCCCGATGAGGTCTATGTAGTGGCCAACAACTACCGCCGCAACGATTGGGCGCCTTACCTCTACCGCACCCGAGATGGCGGTGCCAAGTGGGAGCGCATCATTGACGGAGACGATGTATTGGGCCACGCCCAATGTGTTCTTCAAGACCCTGTAGAGCCGAACCTGCTGTGGTGCGGCACTGAGCAGGGGTTGTGGTGGAGTTACAATGGCGGAGACAGCTGGCAGCGTTGGACCGATGGTGTTCCTGCGGTTCCGGTGCGGGACATCGTGTTGCAGGAGCGCGAGTCAGATTTGGTCTTGGGTACGTTTGGACGTGGCGTTTACGTGATCGATGGATTGGAGGTGGTCCGTGCCTATGTCCGGGCGGGAGCCGATGAGACTTTTGGTGGTGCGGCTTGCACCATGTTTCCCCCCGATCCTGGGGTGATGGCGGAGTGGCGCCGCCCGGCTGGAGAACGGTTCCCTGCTGATGGGTATTGGTCTGCCGACAACAAGGGTCGTGGAGCGCGGGTGCATTGTTATTTCAACCCGGACAGCCTTGAGGCTGTGGGCAAGGGTGAAGCTTTCTTGTTGCATGTGCTCGATGCCGGCGGCGATACCGTGCGCACCATGGAACCCGAGCCTGAAGCGGGCATGGATTGGATGCGATGGGACATGCGCGGAACGGGAACGTTCTGGCCTTCTCGCCGCAAACGAGACAAGGACGCCCGCCCGGGTGGGGGATTCCCCGTGGAGCCGGGCACCTACCGCATGGTCTTGGAATTGAAAGGCGATTCGACCTCGGCCATTTGGGGAGAGACCAATGTGGAGGTCATGGCCGACCCCCGTCGCTCAGCTGCTTCCGACGTGCGGGACGCCCAGCGTGCCCACATGGAAGAGGTCTATGCAGTGGTCAACCGCGCAGATGCGGTCTTTGAGGAACTGAAGCGCATGCGCCGCGCTGGTGATGCTGTTTCAGACCGCATGAGCCACGCCAAGCGCGCGCTGGCCAAGGGAGACACCACTTACAAGCCGGTCAAGACTCTGGCCGATTCTTTGGATGGCGAGTGGACCGCGTTGGATGAGCGCTACTTCACACCTGAGGGGTTCAATGGTTACGATGCCGAGGTTCGGATTCAGGACCGCGTGTGGCACGCGATGAGCTATGCCGATGGTGGCATGGAAGCTCCCGGAGCCAATGCACAGGACGCGCTGAAAGCTTTGGACCGCGCTGTCATTGCTGCAGAGCAACACCTCGAGCGCATTCGGGGTGGCGTATTTGCCGAGTGGCGGACGGCGGTGGAATCCACCGATTGGCCCGTATTCGGGGAGTTTGAAGAATGAGGGAGCCGGCCCCCGATACACCATCGGGGGCCGGATGCCGCTCAGTCACATTCGTTGGCGAATTCGCCCAGCACGAGCAATAGGTCGGCCACTGTTGTGCCGCCATCACCATTGATGTCGGTGGGACAGGTGTCAGGCTCGGATGGTCCGCCGCCGCTTCCTGCACAAGCCCCTTGCGTCCAACTGACCAACCCACCGAAATACATGGCGTAACACGCATTGGCGTAGGTCATGCCGTCGCAGCCGCACACCGGATCGTACTCCTCCGTGCAGGGGTAGTACGGGTTGATCAGGGTGGGCAACACGCAGGTATCCCAAATGCAGGACCCATCGTCCACTGTGGCGTCGGGGTCATAGTTGACCGCACTGGGGTTGGTGCAGCCCTCCACTTCTGTTGAGCCGCAAGGCCCAGGCGTCCAATACTGAATGCCGTGTACCATCTCTGCAAAGCAGGAGTTGGTGTAAGTCACCCCATCACAGCCACATACGGGATCGTACACTTCAGGGCAGGGATAGGTGGGGTCGCTTGGGCCATAGCAGTCGCTTTCGTAGATGCAGGAACCATCGTCGATGGTGGCGTTGGGGTCGTAATTGACGGCTGTTGCATCCGTGCATCCATACACCTCGCCATCGCAAGATGGAAGGTCGATGCACCAGGACAAATGGCAGCACTCCAGCCATTCTCCCGTTGCGCCTTGCTCGTAGAATACAAGGTCGATGCAGAACGGGCTCTCGGGCAAAGTGTTGGGGTCCAGGTCTACATTCAATATTCCGGATGTCAACGGGTCAATGCTCAGGCCTGTCACCCATTGAACAATGGTTCCGAATTGCCCCGGATAGCTCATCTGGAGTTGACCGAAGGTGTAACCCGTGTTGTTGGAGGCGCCAAATTCAAGGTGGTAACCATCGGCATCGCAGTGGGAACTGTCGAAGAGGGTCATTGTCGCACAATCAGTGTCACACGGGGGCAACTCCAAGCAGTGCTCGATCAAGCAACACGCGGTATTGGGGTCGAGTGCAGGGTCCGATTCGTGCGCGGACACCATGAAGCAGGCTTCCGGCACAGTGGGGCTTCCGGTCAAGGTCACGGAGAAATCCATGCAGTCGCCGGGCGCGATGCCGGTTCCAAGGTCAAACGTGGTTTGGTCTATGCTCAGGCCTGCTGGCAGCAGGGTAGCGAGGGTGAAGTACCCTATGTTGTACGGTGTGCTCGCCCCGTTGCACAGCGTGAAGTTGTAGTCCCAACCGCTGCCATCTTCAAGGCAATCGATGTCGCCATTGATGACGGTGATGCAGGTGCTGTCGCTGGGTACAGTATCACCCGGGCATTCGAATCCGAATTCATCCTCGCAAAAGAGGCTGTCGGGCCCAAACCAGGACCACCCTATGACGTGGGTGCCAGGCTCGTCGAAGCAAACCACAACGGCATCGTTGATGACGCCTTGGGGAAGAGGACTGCTGATGTAGCTGAGATCCACTTCGTCAGGTCCGAGGCTCAAGATGTTGAAGTCCACCGAAGGAGAGAACAGGGCAGGTTCGCCGTGGGTGTGGACACTGAGGTGGGTGAGGTCGATGGTGCTTTGGTTGTCAAAGGACAGGGAGACGCAGCAGTCATCGGTGATGGTGTAGAGCGGTTCTATGTTGCAGCTGCAGTCCAGCAGAGTGAACTCCAGGTCGCCTGACATGGCACTGCAGCCGTTGGCATTGGTGGCCATGACATTGTAGATGCCTGAGGCATTCACGACCAGGCAAGGGTCCGTGGCTCCAGCAATGGCACTTTGATTGAGGAACCACTGGTATGCTGCATACCCTTCAGGGGCGCACAAGGTGTCGGGGCCACAGTTTTCATAGCACCCTGTGGGCACTGCACAGAGATCGGGTACCGGCAGCACTTCAAAAGAAGCACTGTGGTAGCATCCGTTTCCATTGACGCCGGTTGCGGTATAAACGCCTGCATTCTGGACCGTGATGCTTGTGCCGGTGGCGCCGATGTTCCATGAGTAGTTCACGCCGGGCTGGATGGGATTGATCTCGATGAGTACGTCGTCTCCTGCGCAGGGCGGGATATTGGGTGAAGTGAGCGAGAACAGGACATCATCGACCCATTGCACGGTATGCAGGAGGGAAGAATGCGAGCAGTTGTCAGCGTCCGTCACCACCAATTCAATGATGTGCACGGTGCCCGGGGCGCCCGAGAGGTTGAGGGTTGGTGCAGTGGAATACAGTCCGCCGTCTACCAGCCACTTGTAAGCGGCGAAATTGCCTACGGTTTGGAAGAGGGCCCCATCTGTGCCGCACACGATGGAGGGCCCGATGATGGCCGGGCTCTGATCGGGCAGCACTTGCACGGTGACGGGTCCACTGGTGCGTGGACACCCGTTGACATCCGTGATGGAGATGTAGTATTCGCCGGCTCCAGCGACGTAGTGGTCCAAGGTGGCACCTGCAATGTCGACGCCGTTCTCATCGGACCATTGATAGGTGTCAAATCCCGGCATGGCCTGCAACAGCGCGGTGCCCGGGTCGGAGCACACGATTTCATCCAACGTGGCGGCAAACGGATCGTCGGGTTCGGGATGGACGGTGACGGTCGCTGTGGCCGATTGGGTGCACCCTTGTGCGTCTTCAGCGGTGACCGTGATGACGTTGTTGGCCGGTACCGAAGTGAAGGTGTGTGCTATGATATCGCCTTGGAAAGCCACGCCATCCGGGAATGCCCAAGTGTAGTTGACAGCATTGGTGGCGGATGCGGAATGGGTGCCGGGTTGGCCGACACACAACGGCGTCTCGATGGCAATGTTGGGCACGCCCACCGACCCGATGACCACCATTTGGGTAGCCGTCGCGGTGCAGCCATTGGCGGCCGTGACCGTTAGGGTGACGGTGTATGACCCGCCACCCAAATAGTTGTGGGAAGGGTTGATGTTGCTAGGGAAATTCACGAGGTCTCCCACAACGCTGTTGCCGTCGCCGAAGTCCCATGCCCAGCTTTCGATGTCGTTGCCCATGCCGGGCTCGTCAATGAAGGAAGCAAGGTCTGTGAAGGCCACATCGGTGCAACCGGTAATCTCAAAGCTGAAATCGGCCGCCAATGGAATGCAGACCCCCACGTAATCCGTGACGGTGCAGAATGAGCCGAAGTTGCCCAAATCCGGCACTTGTGCTGTGGCCCAGATGGTGTAGCACTTCGCTTCAGTATAGGTGTGGGTGGTGGATGCCGTTGGGGCTGTGCCGTCATCATAATCCCAGGTGGTTCCGGTGGCGATTACAGACCCGTCATCTACGGTCACCGTGTTGCAGTTCACGGTGGCGGTCGGATCCAATTGATCGGCGGGTGTGCAGGGTCCACTTCCCACGCAATTCTCTTCTTCCAGCGTGTAGCTGTCGGTGGCCTGACACCCCGTGGCCGCGATGGTGGTGGTCACGTTGTAGGTGTACAACCCCGGGGCATTCTGCACGGTGTGGGATTCTGCACGGTGTGGGTCTCGCTGCTGCCTGTGCCTCCCGTATTCCAGAGGTGGGTCCATCCTGCGGCACTCGGCGTGTACATGGCTGCGGTACTTGACGAATGGGGCAAACAGATGGTCTGAGGGTCCGGTGAGGAAATGAGGGCAATTGGAACTGGGGCGGCTTCGACCGTGAAATATGCCGTACCCACGCAGCCATTGCCGTCTGTGACCTCTACGCTGTAGGATCCTGCCGCGTTGACCAGCAACGGTGACCCAGACACATTGGGACCGCTGGGTGGAGTCCAGTCGTAGGCAGTGTATGCGGTGGTGGTGGACAAGGTGGCGGGGCTGATGGCGCCAGGGCAGAGGTATCCGCTTTGCGCAATGACCGGCTCGGGTTGCGGGTTGACGTTGACCGTAAAGGTCCCGACTTCATGGATGCCGCACAGGGAAGAGGTCACTTCGATTGTGGCATTTCCTGTGAAATCGTTCCATTGGATCTCCACTTGATCGGTCCCCTGGCCGGCCACTACACTTCCGGCCGTGGCGGGAACAATGGTCCAGGTGAAGGTCTCCCCGTCTTGTGCTCCAGAGGTGCTCAGCGTGTAGGCTTCAATCTGGTTGGCACGTAGACTTCAATCTGGTTGGCACAGGCCACGTCATCGTTCAAGCCTGTGGGGGTTACCGGGAATTGCGCGGTGAAATTCAACGTGGCCGTGGCGCTGCAGACCGGTGGTGAAGAGGTGGAGGCTGTTACGGTTAACTGGTGGGTAGCGGAGGTGCTGGACCAATTGACAGTGGTGTTGGTTCCAAGGAAGCTGGAGAGCGCGCCTTGTCCCGGTGGCACATTCCAAAAATAATTGACTCCGGGTTCAGGGCTGTCGATGGCATACAGCAAGTCTTCACCGGTGCAGCCTTCCAGAGGCCCTATGATGACGGGGTTCGGGGCGTCAGAAACGACCACCGTAACAGAAACTTCGGGGTTGCAGAATATTCCGGGAGTGCCGGTTGCCGTGACGGTGTAGATGCCTGCACTGGGGAAGTCGACGGTGAACAGGGCTCCCGAGGCAGTTCCCGTGGCCGGGGCGTTCACCGACCAGGTGACGCTGGCGTCGTTTACTTGGAATGTCAGAGATTGGTCTGTGCAGGTTTGGCTTGGTGCCGATAGGAACTCCAACTCGGGCAGGATTTCCACAGTCAGGTCGCCTGCTCCGGAGCAATCGGGGTATTCATGGCCTTGGAGGCCGCTGAGAAAGGGACTTTCATACTCCACGTGGATGGTGCCTACTCCAGCGGCTCCCCAGATGATGCTGATTTGGTTGCCGTCTTGGTTGACCACTGTGCCGCCGGTAACGGTCCAGTCGTATTCAACGTCCATCCATTTCGGGACGGTATAGATGGCGGCTTCACCCGGGCAAACGACCTGTGGACCAGCGATGAGAGCGGTGGAAGAAATGATGGGGACTTGAACGGTGGTGGGCTGGTCGCAGATGCCCCCGCAACCCAGGATTTGAAGACTGACTTCACCAAAGGGCCCCTGGTCCCATTGGAGGCAGATTTCCGGGGATCCTTGACCTGCGAAACTGACGTTGTTGCCATTGGCATCGGTCGCGGTCCAGATGTAGGTGGCACCTGAGCATCCGGACGTCGTCCAATAGCAGGCGCTGTCCCCTTCACAAAGGGTGGAGATACACTCGATGTCTGGCCCTTTTTCATCGAGGACTTCGATGTCCATGGCGTAGGTGTCCTGACAGCAGCACACGGTGTCGCCCTCTGCGTTGAGCAAGGGAGCTGTAACGGTCAAAATGACCGTGTAGGTTCCCGGTGTGGTGTAAGCATGGGAGGGATTGACAGCCCCGGAGTGGTTTCCATCGCCGAAATCCCAGAAATGATCGGCCCCGGGAGTTGATGTACTCAGGAACTGGACATCGGTTTCTAGGCAAATGGGCGAAGGTGCAGTGAATCCGGCTGTGGGGGCTTCCCCTACGATGACGCACTGTTGGATGACTTCTGTTCCTGCCGGACCGGTGATGGTGACGGTGATGCTGCCTTCTCCCACGGTGGTCCATTCTACTTCTACACTGGCCGGGTCTTGCAATGGTCCGATCAGGTCGCCACCCGTGATGCTCCAGTCGTAGGTGTTCTGGTCAGAATAAGGGGCCAACAATGTGGTGATGCTGTTCTCACAGACGTAGACGCAAGCGGATGTGCTGTCCTCGACGGTTCCCGTGTCATCGAGTACTTGGCCAGGTCCTCGAGGTTCGAGAACAATGACCGAACAATCTCCCTTGTCTGTGCCGCACTCCACGGTGATGGTCACGTGGGCCGTGCAAAACAGGTCCGCGGAATACAATGTGTAGACGAAGTCAAAGGTCCCACAGCAATTGCTGCCGTCTGCACTGCCCGTGTAGAAGATGAACCCCGACCCTTGCTCAACCCCAAAACACGGAGGCAGTCCTTCCACGGATACCAGAGCATCCATATTGATGACATCGTTGTTGAGCAGGTTTTCGGTAAAGGAAGGAAGGTCGTCTTCCTGGATGATGTAATGGTCGTCCACGGCCAAAAGCACATCAGGGTCACAGCCGTCAAAGTTGCCTTGACTGAATAAAGGAGAGAGGGCCCAGAGAAGGGCTAGGGAGAGGAAATAGACTTGGCGCATGTATGCAATAACCTGAAAATCAGCGCATACAGGGTGACAATTATCATCAAAAGTGATGACAATTTGTATGTGTCCCGCCTCTTTTGGGAAGAATCGCGGGAAATTTTGGGTGGTTTAGCTGTTGCCGCGGATGCTCCAGCCGATGCCAAAATGGAGCGCCACATTGCGGACCCGTGGCCCGAATGCGGTAGACCCTAAGGCGGGTCCATCTTTTTTGAGGCTCAGGGCACTTCCCGAGATGCGCGCTTGGAAGAATGTGGCTTCTCCGAGGGGAGCCCGCGCGTAGGCTTGGCCGCCCAAATCCCAGGTGTTCAGGTCGTCCTCCAGTGAGCTCGAGGTGTCGGACACACGCTGCCACTTCTCTGCTTTGAGCATGCGACCCATGTATGGGCCAAACCCTACTTGGTAGTCGCCGAGGTTGATGTCGAGCAGGATGGGGATGTCGATGTAGTTCATCCGCAGTTCGATGGTGGTGGTGCCCACTTCGGGGTCCCCTCCGCGTCGACTGCCTTTCTCTGCGTAGTGCATCTCCAGGCGAATGCCCCAGTAGTTGTCGGGGTTGCGGATATCTATAAAAGCGCCTCCGGATAATCCAAGTTTGTTGAACCCCGTGTAGTCGTCCCCTTGGACCTGAGAGGCATTGAGGCCCGCTACGGGTCCGCCATTGAACCGGAGCACTTGTGCGGACAGCCCGGTTGCCAGGCCCAAGGCTAGAAGAAGGGCAGGGATCCTCATGGTGACCAAGGAAGATCCAGACAGTTCAATACGTCGCCATTGGTGTTGGTCAGGAGGGCCAAGACGTGGCTGTTTTCCAAGACCCAATCGGGATTCCATTGGATGGTGTAATCCGCTTGCAGTGTGCTTCCTGCCGGGGGATTTGATGCGACGACCAACCCATCGGGGCCACTGACACTTCCACGCAACAGGTGATTGTGCTCAAAATCCGGAATGACCTCGGGATCATTGCCGTAGTCCAATTGGGCGGCGATGAGGTTGTTTTCGTTGATGAGCAAGGTGAGTCTGACGTCCCCATCGATGGCCTCTGCAAACGTGGCGTGTACGTGCAGGTGTACATTTTCGGCCACAGTAGGATCGGGAATTGCAGCACCCTGCAAATGGGCGGGGGCGTTGAGTGCGAGCTCTGCAGCGACAGTTCCTGTCCAATTGGTGGGGGGGACCACAGCGCCTGATCCACCTCGGCGATTCACGCGGCCCATGGGATTGGCCTGCACGTCGAGCTGGTCCCAGTAGAAGTTGGATGCAGTGTTGGTCCAATCTGTGTCAAAGGGGGCGTTACTGACCGCAGCCAGAGAGCCTGCGTGTATGGCGAGCACATGAACCAGGCCATCGTTGTCCTCGGCGAGTTGTGTGGCGAGTTCACCAGCGGGCGGACAATTGCCACATTGGTGGGCTGTGAAGTCTTCGAGCAAAACGTGCTGCGGACCACTGGTCATGGGCAGGTACTCGGGCGCAGGCATCTCCCCACTGTAGTTGATGGTGAGCGGTACGATGGGGTCTTCGATGGTGTCGCACCCGCTGATGAATAGAGCGGTTGCTGCCAATAGTGGGGCGAGCCGTTGGAAGGTGTAACTCATCAGAAACTGCTTGTAAAGGTGATTTCAAAACCGTTGGAGGCCGGCACTGCGCGACAGACGCCCCCGATGCAGAAGATGCCTTCACGCCGCTTTCCGTATCCAATTGAAAGCCGATGCGCTCCTTCAATGCGGCCTACTGTTCCGTACAAGTAGTGAACGCGTTGGTCCACTGAAGGGTTGCCGAAGTTGTATTGATCCAGTACTGAGAAGAACCAATGGGGACTGACGGAGTACTCGAGCAGAACCGTGGCCCAGTCGCCCTTGTCCTGCTTCACCTCCTTCATTTCACCGTTGACCTCCTTCATGTCTGTTCCTGTGAAGAGCGCTTGCAGTTCAGTACGAAGGCTGTGTCCTTTTTTGATGCGGACTTGGGTTTCCACCACATGAACGTTCGCGTTGACGATGCCCTTGTAGTCTGTGGTAACAGGGGTGGCGAGGGTATTGAAGTCAAAATGAAAGAAGGCGTATTTGGCCTTGAACCCTTTTGAGAATTTGCGGCTGCGATGCCCTTGTAGTCTGTGGTAACAGGGGTGGCCAGGGTATTGAAGTCAAAATGAAAGAAGGCGTATTTGGCCTTGAACCCTTTTGAGAATTTGCGGCTGATGTCGAAGTTGATGTCGCGGATGTACAGGTCTTCTCCAGCGCTCCAGCTGTTGCGTTGATACCCGTACACGGAACCGTCAGTTCCGCTCAAGTTTGTGGTGTCCAGACTGCTGGCTGTGGCATACTGGAAGCTGATCTTGGTGCCGTATTTCCCGCCAAGCTTGCTTTTTCGTGGGATGGTGTAGAACACTTCTGCAGACCAGCCTACTTCACCTTGGACCACTGTGGCATAGGGATACAGGGTCGCTGCCAAATTGTAGGTGTGTTGCTTGGTGATGGCCGGGATGTAGTTGACCGGCAGATCGAACAGCTGGAGGTTTCGGTCTGAACGGAACTGCATGTTGTCGACGCCCTTAAAGCCGACGTTGATGCCGAGCCCCTTGGTGGACCAACCCGCATTGAGGAGGATGCCTTCTCCCTCTCGGTACGTGAAGCCGTTGTCGGCATTGGGGTCGTTGATTTTGCGGACATACTCCCCCATAAACTGGAAGCCTCCTTTTTGAACCTGTGCCCGGTAGCCCCAACAGCCCACATTTTGAGGCAGTTGCAATACGAGGGTGTCCTTGGAGATGGTGCTGCCTTCCTGAAAGCGGGAGACAAAGCTGGCGCCGAGGGTCACGCGCGTGCCTGCAGTGGCCCACCGCTCGAAGGCGTCATTGAGGTTGATTTCCCCGTCAAATGCGCGGATGATTCCGGGGCTGTTGATGAGCCGGGAGTCAAAGTCAAAGCGCTGTTTTCCGACCAAGCTTTTGATCGCCACACCATTGGCTGGCCGGAGAATGAGTCGGAACCCGTCCATGGCATTGTCGATGCCCAGATTGCGTTCTTCGTAGGACCTCAATACCAAACCAGATCCGAATTGCTCATAGAAGTTGCCTATGGTGACTTCGAAATGCTCCTTGGAATAGTTGGCATAGCGGTAGCCAATGCCCGAACCCCTGAAACGGCCTGGATATCCGAGGATCGGGTCGAGGTAGCTTTCATACCGCATACCGGCGGAGAAGTCGCCGCGGGTGTAGATCAGGTTGCCAAAGGCGTTGAAGCCTGTTTTGCTAGGAGGGACTTGCGCACCAATGAGGGTGTCCTCTTGGTACGTCTGGAAGAGCATTTGCACATTGCCCGTGATTTGGCCTGTGGATGGCTCTTCTTGAGCGCTCATCATCAGAGGACAAATGGTGGCCAGGGTCCAGGCCAATTTCAAGAGGCTCCTCATTCTTCAGCGAGCTTCAGCAGTTCCTCGTAGAGCTCTTCTTCATCCCCGTCAGCGTAGTTGTTGTGTTGCCAAACGACTTGTCCTTCGGCATTGACCAAGAATGTGTGGGGCACGTTGTTGACTTGCATGGCCCTTGCAAAGGCCTTGTTTGGATCGAGGAGCACCTTGTAGTCCCATCCCACGCTGTTGACGTAGGGTTTGACGCGCATCATGCTGCGGGGGTCATCGATGGAGACCGCTACAATTTCGACGCCCGTTTCGTCCTGCCAATCTGGATAGAGGTCTGCATAGTTGTTGAGCTCACGCTTACACGGGCTGCACCATGTTGCCCAGAAGCAGAAGAGGACAGGGCCTTCAGCGGCTTCGACCAAAGCACGGGTGTCGACGGTCAGGTCCCCTAAGTCTTTCAATTCAATCGAGGGCACTTCTTGTGCTTGCACAGAAGCACAACACAAGGCCAGCAGGAGGGTGAGGTTTCGAATCATCATGTTGCAGAATCTGCAAGAAAAGAAAGACCGACGAGGCAATGCCCCATCGGTCTTCCAAAAAACGATATCAGAAGGATTACTTCTTGGTCACGCGGAGGGTAGAGGTGGTCTCACCAGCGGTCAAAGTGACCAGGTAGATTCCAGACTCGACACCAGCGAGGTCAAGTTGCAAGCGGCTGTTGCCCGCAGACATTGTGCCCATGTCCTGTGACATAACACGCTGCCCGAGCAGGTTGACCACGTCAAGGCGTACTTCCTCGGAACCGGTGAGGTTCAAGTCCACCCATGCCACGTTCTCGACGGGGTTGGGGTAAACATTGAATGAAGTCTCAGCAATTTGCTCTTCGAGTCCAACAACGGTCTGGAGTCTCAGAATCGAAACCGTAGCTTCCATTGTATCCGTATACCATGCTGTAGTTAGACAGGTCGTCGTTCAATGTGTAGACATAGCAAGCTCCGTCAATGCTTCCCCACTGGCTGCCGAAGAGGCCGTCACCGTACTCGTCGGAGAGGGTGAAGGTGTAGCAACCGGTTGATGGAACACCCACGTACTCCTCATATGTAGAAGTGTTGTCGTAAGTGTTTGGTGCTACGGAGGCGACTACGTTTCCATCGGAGTCAGCGATCTCCCATCCGGTTTCTGCACCCCAACCATCGGTTTCGATGTAGATGTAGAAGAGGGTTGTGGACTCGGTGGCTCCGTCAACACTGGCAAACAACACGTCGTTGTCTTCATTCATGTCACCGCTCGTGATGCGGATGCTGAAATCGGTGCTGCCATTGAACTGGTGAGAGCCCATTTGAACGTCCTCGATGGCGTAAGTGTCGAGGCTTCCACTCCAGTCGTAGGACATCACGCTAGAACCGTCGATGAAGAGCTCCAAAGTAGCGCTGGTCAGGTTGTCCAAACCGAGGTTCATCAACTGAACGCTCACTGCGGATGGGCTGTTGCTGCAAGTGATGGTTTCACCTGTGTAGCTCAAAACAGCAGCGTCGTTGGCCATGGTCGCTGCAGCGCAGTCGTTGGCAAACAAGATGGCGGCGTGGTCGTCAGCCGAGATTTGGCTGCTTTCCATGAGCATGCGGTTCGGGCAGATGGTGTAGATGGTGGGGTAGTATGCTCCGGCGTAATCGTCAAAGATGCTGCCACCGTTGTCGATGATTGGATACCCAGTGCCTTCGATCCAATTTCCTTGGGTCGCAGTTCCAGTTCCTTCCAAGTCCTCAGGAGTGGTGGTGTCGTCTGCTTCGATGAAGAATACATACACCTCGTCTGTGCCGTCAGGGCCATAAGTCTCCCAAATGTCTTCGAGGGCACCTGTGTTGTGGTAGCTCCAGCAAGGGCCACACCATGTTGC
>Ga0206130_10006632_pt1:0-7500 | contig 13172 bp, 6 predicted proteins | sample Helgoland_Spring_9_FD_148637 | JGI IMG/M metagenome (GOLD analysis project Ga0206130, IMG submission 148637) | Pelagic subsurface seawater microbial communities from Kabeltonne, Helgoland, North Sea - Helgoland_Spring_Bloom_20160512_1 | ecosystem: Environmental > Aquatic > Marine >... | reverse complement strand
AATAAGTTCGAATCTAAAACAGAGACTTTTGTTGCTATTAAATCTTTTATTGATAATTGGAGATGGAAGAATACTCCATTTTATTTGAGGACTGGTAAAAGAATGAAAAAAAGATATTCTGAAATTATAATTAATTTTAAATCTGTCAGACATAATCTTTTTCCTTCACAAGGGGATACGCCTGGAAATGCACTTATTATAAGATTACAGCCAGAAGAAGGGATTGAACTTGTTCAAATGACTAAGTTGCCAGGGCCTGGTGGCTATCGATATAAACCTATTTCATTAAAATTAGATTATATGGATTCATTTCATGAAAGATTACCTGATGCTTATGAACGGTTAATTATAGATATATTAAGAGGTCAGCAAACACTATTTATGCGGCAAGACGAATTGGAAGCTGCATGGGCTTGGATTGAGTCAATAAAAAATGGTTGGGAAAAAACTAATTTCAAAAATATTTTATATGAAGCTGGTACTTGGGGTCCTGGAAATGAGATATTAGATAAAAACCATGATTGGATCAAAATATGAAAATAAAAAACTTTGAAAACATAAATATTCTTGAAAGTTCTTTGGTAAAAAAAATCTCATTTTATATTTCGGATGCTATTAAAAAATATGGTGACGCAAGAATATTGCTGTCTGGTGGATCTACACCAATAAATTTATATTCTTCACTTTCACAAGAAAATATTGATTGGGGAAAAGTTAAGGTTGGTTTGGTTGATGAACGCTTTGTAGATCAAAAAAGCAACTATAGTAATGAGACTCATATTAAAAATAATCTTATTAAAAATTCTGCCAAAACTGCAATATTATCATCAATGGTTTGTTGTATTGATGATGAAATATTAAATTTAGAAATGGTAAGAAGCAATTATTCATACTTTATTGAAAGAACAGATTTTACTTTGCTTGGTATGGGTAATGATGGGCATACTGCATCTATTTTCCCTAACGATAAGGAATCAGATAAATTAATGAATTCAAAGAATATAGGAGTATTCACTACTAAAGCACCTAATTATCCATATAATAGAATTACATGCAGTAAAGAATTTATAGCAAAAAGTAATGCTATTGTTCTATTCTTTACAGGAGAACATAAACTTAAGGTTTTTAGAAAATCAACAAAGACTAATGTTCCGATTTCGTATTTTGTTAAAAATTATAAAGAAATAGAAATTTATTACACACAATGATGATAAACAAAAAGATTGAAAAGATTACAAATAGAATTATTTTAAGAAGTCAAAATACTCGAAAATTATATCTAAATCAAATGTTATCTCAATTTGACAAAGGATTTTCTAGATCTCATTTAAGCTGCGGTAATGTCGTTCATGCTGCTGCAGGCTGTGGGTTAAAAGACAAGGAGGCTATTGGTAAAAATATAGTACCTAATATAGCAATAATAACAGCTTATAATGATATGCTTTCTGCACATAAAACGTATGAGCATTATCCAGAAATTTTAAGAAAACACTCATTAAAGTATAATGCCGTTGCGCAAGTTGCTGGATCTGTGCCAGCAATGTGTGATGGGGTTACACAAGGTCAGCCAGGAATGGAAATGTCTTTGTTTAGTCGAGATGTCATTAGTCTCTCAACTGTTTTAGGTCTCTCACATAACATGTTTGATGGCGTTTTATGTTTAGGGATTTGTGATAAAATAGTTCCTGGTTTATTAATTGGAGGGTTAAAATTTGGGCATCTACCAATTGCATTTGTTCCAGGAGGTCCTATGCAAACCGGAATTAGTAATGAAGAGAAATCAAAAATACGACAAGATTTTGCTGAAGGGAAAATAGATAGAGAAGCTTTGTTAAAAGGAGAATCAGATTCATATCATTCACCGGGGACTTGCACTTTCTATGGAACAGCTAATAGTAATCAAATGCTCATGGAAATTATGGGGATTCAATTGCCAGGTTCTAGTTTTGTAAATCCAGAATCTGAATTGCGTGAACTACTAAATGAAGAAGTAGTGAAAATTATTGCTCAAACATCAATAAATAAATCCTTTGAAAAAACCTTATGTAATATTGTGAGTGAAAAGACTATTGTCAATGCTATTATTGGTTTACTAGCAACAGGCGGATCTACAAATCATACAATCCATTTAATAGCAATAGCAAAAGCAGCCGGAGTTATAATTAACTGGGATGATTTTTCAGATCTTTCAGATCTTATACCTTTATTGGCAAGAGTGTATCCAAATGGAGCAGCTGATGTTAATCATTTTCATGCATCTGGAGGTATGAGCTTTTTAATTCATACTTTACTTGAAAATGGATTATTGCATAATGATGTTAATACAATTTTAGGTTTTGGCTTAGATAAATATACAAAAGAACCAAAAATTAAAGAAAATAAATTGGCTTGGGAAGATGGTCCAAAAAAATCACTAAATGAGTCAATTATTAGGGAAGTTTCAAATCCGTTCCAATTTAAAAGTGGTTTGAGAATGATGAGTGGCAATATTGGTAGAGCAGTAATGAAAATATCAGCTATAGATTCTAAACAAATGATTGTACAGGCTGAAGCAATTGTATTTGACAAGCAAGATGATTTAATTAAGGCCTTTAAGAATAATGAATTAAATAAAGATTTTATTGCCATATTTCCATTTCAAGGCCCAAAACAAAATGGTATGCCAGAACTTCATCAGCTTACTCCAACACTTACTATATTACAAAGAAGAGGGTTTAAGGTTGGATTAATTACAGATGGAAGAATGTCTGGTGCCTCTGGAAAAATTCCTGCAGCTATTCATGTAGTTCCTGAAGCAAAAGATGGTGGGTTAATTTCTAAAATTCAGACAGGTGATATTATTCTTATGAATGCTATTACAGGAGAATTGAAGTGTTTGGATCCACAAGTAAATAATAGAGATGTTAGAACAAAAGATAACAGTAATGTGTTTGGTTTAGGAAGAGAATTATTTTTTAATATGCGAGCGCAAGTATCCTCAAGTGAAGAGGGTGCAAGTTTTTTATAAAAAAGATAACTATGAAAATTTTACAAAATAATATTCAATCTATATTAAATCTACATTCAATAATTCCAGTTATTACTATTAATGATATAAATGAAATAGAACCTAAAATCACTGATCTATTAAATAAGAATATTAAATGTATTGAAGTAACTCTTAGAACTAAATTTGCTTTTGAAGCCATTGAATTTATAAAGAAAAATTATGCTAATAAGATTTGTGTAGGTGCTGGTACTGTTATTAATGTTGAGCAAATTCATAGATTAAATAAAATTGGAATTGATTTTATTGTAAGTCCTGCAATAAATAAGGAATTAATTAAGGAATTGCTAATCTCTAAAATTCCGTTTATTCCAGGAATTTCTACACCAAGTGATATTGTTTTAGGATTGAGTATGGGATTAAGATTCTTTAAGTTTTTTCCTGCAAATTTATTTGGAGGGATAGCAGCTTTAAAAACTTATCAATATGTTTTTCCAAATGTTGTTTTTTGCCCAACTGGTGGAATAAATGAAGATTCTTATTTAGATTATCTTGAATTGGAAAATGTTTTAAGTGTTGGTGGTTCTTGGATGATGAAATAGGATTACAAATTACAAAACATTTATCTTGTATATTGATGCATTAATATTTGTAATAGTATTTGTGGGATTCTATATAATATTTTATTGCACTTAAGAATTCTTAAGGAGTAAGAATTAAGATAATTAGACTTATTTCAACATCGAGAAGATATTTAAATTTGATAATAATTTACTGCCTTAATTATTTTAATCAAGTTTCTTTAAGTTCTAAATTTTTTATTTTGTCAAAATGAAAGTCAACCAAGTTATATATAGGGTCTTTAACTATATCACCTACTTTACAATTATATTTTTTTGCTATAATTTTTATTTCCTCAGACAAAAAGTATGCAACAGATCCAATAAAATTAATTTCAACTGCTGTGTGATTCTTAAAACAACACACATGTAAATTGAAGAATTCATCTAAAGAATTATAAATTAGATTCTTAATCATTGTGTGGTTTTTATTTGCAGACACAAAAGGAAAGTATTTTGCGAGGTATACATTTGCTCTATTATTTCCATAAATATTTTCTTTAATAATAGGCAGGTTAGTTTCAAATCCTTCTTCAAATTTTTGGCTTAAATCTTTTGGTAGAACTTTATTGAAATAAAGTGTAAGTAACTTTTTGCCAAAATAATTCCCGGAAGCCTCATCCCCAAGTAAAAATCCTAACGAAGGGGCGTTTTCAAAAATGCTAAGTCCATCATAAAAGCAGGAATTTGAACCTGTTCCTAAAATACAAGTTATATTAGGATTTCCCTTATACATTGCGTAACATGCAGCATCAATATCATGCTTGATGCTTACTTTTGCGTTTTTAAAAAAAAGTTGGAGAGGGTCTTCAATAATCTTGTTTTTCTCGCTATCTGAGCATCCTGCTCCATAAAAAATCACATTTTTTATGCTGTCAATATGTTCTACTAATTCAGATTGGTTCAAATTTTTTAAGATATTATTTTCATCAATGAAGTACGGATTAAATCCTATAGTATTACATTCGAAATCAATATTTCCTCTCTCATCACACAAAGCCCAACTACATTTTGTAGAGCCGCTATCAGCAATTAAAATCATAATTTTTTAAAATTTGTTTGCAAACATAGTGTAAAATATACACAAAATAAATTTTTATTAAAAAAAATGAGATAAGTGTATGTTTTACACTAACTTTGACAAAATTATTAAATTGTTATTTTAAGAAATAAAAAAAAATATGAAAATCAAGATAGGAATAAATGGTTTCGGTAGAATTGGTAGACTGGTGTTTAGGGCTGCAATTAATAATAAATCAATAGAGGTTGTTGCTATAAACGATATTGTTGATATTAACTACTTAGCATATATGTTAAAGTACGATTCAACACATGGTAAGTTTTCTCAAAATATAGAAGTAGATGGGGATTATTTAATAATTGGTAATCAAAGAGTTAGAGTAACTTCAGAAAGGAATATTGAAAATATTAAATGGGATGTAGTTCAAGCTGAATACATAGTCGAGTCAACTGGCTTATTTCTTACTAAAGATTTAGCAAACTTACATTTAAAAGCTGGCGCAAAAAAAGTTATAATGTCTGCACCCTCTAAAGATGAAACCCCAATGTTTGTGATGGGTGTTAATAATAAAGATTATAATACTGAAATGAGTATTGTTTCAAATGCTTCTTGTACTACAAATTGTCTTGCTCCAATTGTAAAGGTTTTAGATGATAAATTTGGAATAAGAAATGGTTTAATGACTACAGTACATGCTGTTACTGCTACACAAAAAAGTGTAGACAGTCCTTCTGTTAAGGATTGGAGAGGAGGTAGAGGTGCGTATCAAAATATTATTCCATCATCTACTGGAGCTGCTAAGGCAGTAGGTAGAGTAATTCCGTCTATGTTGGGGAAATTAACAGGAATGTCTTTTCGAGTTCCTACTGCGAATGTTTCTGTAGTCGATTTAACTGTAAATCTTGAGAAATCAACAACATATCCTGAAGTATGTTTTGCAATGAAAGAAGCATCTTTATCTAAAGATTTGAAAGGAATCCTTGGTTATACTGAAGATATGGTTGTTTCTACTGATTTTCTTTCTGATAGCAGAACTTCCATATTTGATGCAAATGCGGGGATGCAACTTGATGATAAATTTGTCAAAGTTGTTAGCTGGTATGATAACGAATGGGGGTATTCAAGCAAGGTAATCGATTTAATTGAATATATGTTTAATGTGGATAATAGAATTTATATTAAAAATAATAGTATCACATCTTCTTATTCATATGGAGGTTGTGTTTAGGATTGTCTGGTAAAGTAGTTTTTTTTGTTTTTAAAATGTAGTTATTTTTATAGTTGGAGTGATTGACCCCCTTCTTATTTAATCTGTTTTTTATTTAAGTTTAAATAATCAAATCGCATACTTAGTGTATTATATACGTATAACCAACTTAATTATTTAAAAAAGAACTAATTTATTATTAGTGTAAAAAAAACACTAAGCATATTAATCTAAATATTTACTCTAGAAAAAAATAAAGTAAATGTAAAGTTAACACTAAGTATATATTTTATATATTTAGATCCGAAAAATAGTACTAACTAATTTTAAAAAACTAAAATAAACTTATCATGAAAAAAATTATTAACTTATTAGCATGTAATTTACTGATTATCTGTTTTGCATTTACTTCAAATGCACAAACAGCAGCTGATTCAGCTACAGTTACATTTCAAGTAGACATGAGTTCTATTTCAGGATTCACTACACCTGAAGTTAATGGCTCATTTAACAATTGGTGTGGAAATTGCTGGGCAATGTCTGACTCAGACGGAGATAACGTTTGGGATGTATCAGGAAAAGTATTAAAGAATACTGCGCATGAGTTCAAGTTCTCAGCTGATGGGTGGGGTATTCAGGAGAGTCTTTTTTCTGGAGATCCATGTACTGTCACAAATTTCGGATTCACAAACAGATCTTTAAATGTTTCAGGAGATACTACTTTAGGCGTAGTCTGCTGGGAATCTTGTGGGCCTTGTGGAAGTGGGGCTTCATCATATAATGTTACTTTTCAAGTTGACATGAATGGAGTTAGTGGATTTACAATTCCTGAAGTTAATGGGATATTTAATGGATGGTGTGGAAACTGTTGGGCTATGTCGGATGCTGATGGAGATAATGTTTGGGATTTTACTACTTTATTAGCTCCAGGAACTTATGATTTCAAGTTTTCTGCAGATAACTGGAATATTCAGGAATCTTTAGACTCAAGTTTATCTTGTGTAGTTACAACAATTGACTCATTAGGAAATGTATTTGTAAATCGAGAAGTAGAAGTTATTGCTTCTGATATTATTTTAGATGTAGTTCAATGGAATGGATGTGCAGCTGCTGCAGTTGTGCCAGGTTGTATAGATGCAACAGCAAATAATTATGATGCGTCAGCTACTACAGATGATGGTTCTTGTATGTATGATGTAACCTTTACTGTAGATTTAAATTGTGCTGGATTTGCACCTGGATCTGTTTTTGCAACTGGCCCATCAGATGGATGGTCATGTGGTCAATTTGGACTATCTGACGCAAATGGAGATGGTGTTTGGGAAGGAACATTTAGTTTAGCTCCTGGTTCATTTGAATATATATATTGTGCAGATGGTTGGGCACAAAGTGAAGCAGCTGATTTATTAGCTTACGGAACAGCAACAGGAGATTGGTCATGTACACCTGTTACAGATTACTTTTCATTTGCAAATAGATTAATAACAGTTGGAGCTATTACAACAGCTGATACTTGGGGATCATGTTCCGCATGTGTAACTGGAGTTTCAGGTTGTACAGATCCAGCAGCTGATAACTATGATGCTAATGCAACTACAGATGATGGTTCATGTACATATCCTCCTACAATACTTACTATTACAACAACAGTTTGTGATGGTGCGAC
>Ga0206130_10006626_pt1 | contig 13176 bp, 6 predicted proteins | sample Helgoland_Spring_9_FD_148637 | JGI IMG/M metagenome (GOLD analysis project Ga0206130, IMG submission 148637) | Pelagic subsurface seawater microbial communities from Kabeltonne, Helgoland, North Sea - Helgoland_Spring_Bloom_20160512_1 | ecosystem: Environmental > Aquatic > Marine > Epipelagic ... | reverse complement strand
GAAAGACCATTAGTTATAGTTTTACATACAGGAACTTTTGCGCCAATTATTTATAATGGCAATCCTACTGGTCTAAGAGATGATTTTGCCACCGCGGCGATGTGTCAGAGTTATGCCAAAAGAGGTTATGTGGCTGCGAATGTTGAATATCGTTTAGGATGGAATCCTGCAGCTCAAACCCAATCAGAAAGAGCAGCAAGTCTAATGAAAGCGGTTTATCGAGCAATTCAAGATACGAAATCGGCTGTACGATTTTTTAGAAATGATTACGAAAATGGAAATACTTGGGGTATCGATACTTCTCGCATCATTCTTTCTGGTCAAGGTTCAGGTGGTTGGGTAGCTTTAGGTTACGCAACTGTGGATAAATTGTCGGAAATACAGTTGTCTAAATTTTTAGACTTATCTGATCCAGCTAATCCTGTTGCACTCATTGACACAGCTGAAATCGGTGACTGGGACGGTTACGGTGGACTTTACAATGTGGAAAGCAACCTAGGTTATTCAAATGACATCCATATGGTTTGTAGTATGGGCGGCGGAATAGGAGATTTGAGCTGGCTAGAAGCGGGAGATGTGCCTATGTGTGCTGTTCATTGTCCTACTGACCCAGTTGCAATATATACTACTGGAGATGTTGCAGTTGCTGCAGCTGGTGTAATCACTACAGATATTTCTGGTAGTTACGATGTAATGACGAAAGCCAATAGTTTAGGAAATAATGACGTATTAGATCCAGTAAATGCTGGAGGAGATTCATATACATTAGCAGCGCAAGCCGCGTCTGCCAATGCACAAGGAATGACTGATTATGGAGGTACAGTTGTTGGAGCTCCAGTGGATAATGTATTCCCATTTGTAACTCAAAATCCATTTGAGGCTTCTCCTTGGGATTTATGGGATTCAACGACTACAGTTTATATAGCTTCTGTCGTATTAGGTTTACCTGCTCAAGCGGGTATTGATGCACACATGTCGGCAATAGCACAAAATCCGGATATGAGCCCAATGAAAGCTGTTGCGTATATTGACTCAACAATGGGTTATTTTTGTAGAAGAATCGTGAGAGCAACAAACCTTGATGGTCAAAACAGTATTGACGATATGAGCCAATTAGAAAGCTCAATTGATATTTACCCTAATCCAGCATCACAATCATTGACGATTGGATCCAAAGAAGGATTAATCAATACCATCGAAATGTATTCGGCAACGGGCGAGTTGGTCAGAATTGCCTCAAATCTTTCTTCAAATAAAATTTTACTTAGTAACTTAAATTTGAAAGAGGGTCTTTACATGTGTACTGTTGAAATCAAGGGTCAACGAGTAACAAAAAGAGTGGTTATTCAATAAGACTTAAATGTATTTATAATTAAAAGCGCTTTTCGGAGCGCTTTTTTTATTCATTAATTATTGACACGGAGCGCTTTTTTTATTCATTAATTATTGACATAAAAACGATATTAGTAATGAATAAATCGTATCTAAAAACCACTTTGGAGAGATTATTCTATTTCAAAAACACGTTCACACGAACCATCGCTATAAATATAAATGAGCGGTGTATTTGGTTTTACTATGGTTACTCTTCCTAGAACATCAATAATCTTTATTAATTCTTTGTCTTGTGAATAAAGCTCAGGAATGTTCGTGAATCCACATTCAGGAACAATACTACTTATTGGATTTAAGGATAGGGCATAATCATAAAGTTCATCACAAATGTAAAGGTTTGTACCACCTCCATTGGAAAGTACACATAAACCAATGTTTGATTCAGGATCGACATACATATCTGTTGAAACACCAAGCTCACCTCCATTGTGACCCCAGAGTAAAGCTTCACCTCCACTGTGATAAAGCAACTCTTTATACCAGTTCAATCCTTGTTTACTTTCAATCGAAGGAATTTGTGGTGTCCACATTTCGCTTACAGATGAGGGAGATAATATGGCATTACTCCCCAAATTCCCTCCATTTAAAAAAGCAATCATGTAATTTGCCAAATCCGAAATGGAACTTCTTAATTGACCATCAGGGTAATCCGCAAATCCATAATGCGGATTGGCAATAAAATTCCCATTCGAAAAGGAATAGGGTCTTGCCACCTCATTAGAGTCAAGATCGGCCATGTGCCATGCTGTTTTTTCCATGCAAAGGGGTTCGAAAATATGCTCATTACAATAATCATCAAAAGGAGTGGAGCTTACAATTTCCGTTATATAGCCATTGAGTGCAGTAGCCATATTCGAATAGTTGAATACTGTTCCTGGAGAAGCACTAAGAAAATTTTGATTGGCATTGTAATTTTCTCCAGTGACAGTGAAGTAGTCTTGCATACACGCCTCTAAACTCATGGTTGGATCCGGATATCCATAATAATTGCTCATGGCAGACCAATTGTCTTTAATTGAAGAGGTATGTGTCATGAGCTGGTGAATGGTCATTGGTGTTGTACTTTGTGTAGGGTGATTTAATTGCCACGGTAAATATTCGTTGATGTCATTATTGAGCTGCAACATGCCATCTTCTTTGAGCTGCATGGTTGCAGTTCCGGTAAACAGTTTCGACATTGATGCCAATAAAAACTGAGTACTGTCTGTCACTGGAATTCCATTTTCTATATCAGCAAAACCGTAACATTTCAGCCAAACAATTTCACCATTTTTCACAATAACTGTAGCCACTCCAGGAAAGTGTTCTGCTTGCATTTCATCCATGATGTACTCATCCAAAGGCACACTCGGATTTGGCCATTTTTCACAATGACCGTCGCCACTCCGGGAAAGTGCTCTGTTTCCATTTCATCCATAATATACTCATCTACAGATACACTCGGATTTGGATTTTGACCAAAAACAGTCGCGGTGCGAAGTAATATAAAGCAAAGAATCAATTTTTTCATAGGTCTAACTTTTTTTTTTCGATGTCAAGATTCAATCATCAATGTTAAGGTAAATTATCCAATTGGCCTTTTATTATTATAAAATTCATCGTAATTATCAAACCATTTGTCCCTCTTTTCTTTTCCTTTTTTTGTGGTTTGAAAAACAGGAAGAAAAGAAAAGTTATCGCCTAAAATCACAATGATGATAAGCATTATAGAAAGTAAACAATTGCACAGCAAATAATGATTAGCATAAAGTTCAGGGAAATTAGATGCAAAAGGAAGAATTAAAGCAGAAGCAGGTGCCAACATGAGATAACTGATAAACATGTTTCCAGTATAAGTTTCACCTTCACTCTCGGATTTTTTGTTTTTTCTGTAATAGAGAGCAATGACCATTGAAAAGCTATTTAATGCGATTTCACTTAACAAAATATAAAACTGTTCATTTAGCGTAAGGGTAAACAAGCCACTAGGGCCCTCTGAAACAAAAATACTAACGCCCACCAATGGAAGAAAGATAAAAAAGAAGAAGAATACAATTGCAAAACCAAAAAAATGCTTGATTCTTGATTTAAGTGGAACCCCTAATCCAAAAACTGCGAAGATCCATAATAAAATAAAAGAAGAAGCCAGGTTTAAAAAAGTAATCAGTATAAAATCATTTGCAGTCCAACCGTAAAACAAACCAATCATTGGAAGGCTAAAAATAATGATGTTAATAATAAAAATTATTCTAGTTCGAAGGTGAAAATACATCGATTTAAAAATAAAGACCATTGCATACAAGAAACCATCAAAAATAGGTTTAAAAATGTCTGATTTCTCTTTAGATTTCACTATATGTCTATTAGATAAGTCCATTCCAGAGTATACAAGAAGGCATAAAATAGTTATTGAAATGACACTTACAAAAAGCGTGTAGAAGATCATTTCAGTTTCTGGTAAAAAAGCAAATGCTACAACGATAAAGAATATTCCGAAAAATTTGATTTGTTGGAGACAACTCAAATCTTTTTGTTTATAATTTCTTTTCCTCATTTCTTGTAGAATAAATATAACGTTCTAATCATTAAAAATGTAGAGTTAGCTCTTTAGATGAGGGTTTCGTTCTCATTCTAGCTAGTATTTTGGAATCAAAAAAGTGGCTCCACCAGGAATCGAACCTGGATCTAAAGTTTAGGAAACTTCTATTCTATCCATTGAACTATGGAGCCGTTGGGCAAAAGTATTTATTTTCTCAAAAATTTTTCTAATACAAGCCAAGTTTCTTCTGATGTTTTATCCCAAGAGAAATCTTTAACTCTTTCTTTACCGTTTTCAACCAACTCTTTTCTAAGATCTGAATCTTCGTTGATTCTGGACATTTGAGAAGCCATCTCTTCGACATTGAATGGGTCAAAATAGATGGCTGCGTTACCTGCAATTTCTGGAAGACAAGTTTTATTACTCGATACAATGGGAATACCACTTTTCATGGCTTCAACCAAAGGAATACCAAAACCTTCAAAATAGGGAGGGTAAACAAGAGCAAAAGAGCTGCCCATTATTTTGGCCAAATCACTTGAGTTTACATGACCCGTAAAAGTCACAAATTCTTCTATTTCAGCTGGTATATGAATGGATTGATTGCGCCACATATTACTCCCTACAATAACCAAATGATATTCTGAATATTTTTTGTGATATAACGAAAAGGCTTGAAGCAATCGTTCTACATTTTTGCGCGGATGTATAGATCCAACAAAAACAAAAAATGGACGTGCTTCAGCATATTTTGACCTTATTTCATTCTTCTCATCAAGATTGACCAATGAAAAATGGTCACAAGCACCATTGTAGATTGGACTTACTTTTTCTTCGGGTAGATCATATGTTTTAATGATATCATTCTTGGAGTATTCGGAAACACTAATAATATGTTCTGCTTTTTTTGCAAATCGAGGATAATAAATGCGATAATAATTTCTTACAAACCAGGGTAAATCTTTAGGATTATGTTCAAAATTCAAATCATGAATCGTAATTATCTGTGGTGTTTTGGTTCTTAGATTACAAATTCCATCAGGGGACCAAAATAAATCGATATTGTATTTGGCCAGAGCTCTTTTTAGAGAGATGCTCCCCCAAATCACATTGAGTATTGGATGTCGTGTAACAGGACCGACGACAACGGCATGAACATTATTGCTAAAAATGTATTCTTCCGAAAAAGGTCGATCAAAAAAAAGATAAAATTCATGCTCAGGATGACTTTTACAGATTCTTTTACAAATCTCCAGTGTGTAATTACCGAAACCTTCTAGCTTGTTAGAAAGGAGGTGTCTACAATTGATTGCTATGTTCACGTCTAAAATTGATGTATGTAATTGTCCTTTTTTTCTTTGCCAATTGTTGTTTCTGTACCATGTCCACAATATACAATTGTATCTTCTGGAAGCTGAAACATGACATCAAAAATAGAGTTTTTTAGCGTTTGTATGTCTCCTCCTGGCAAATCTACTCTTCCAAAGCTGCCATTAAAGAGGACATCTCCATTAATAACAAACTTATTTTCTTGATTATAGAGGACTACATGACCTGGAGCATGACCTGGCGTATGATAAATTTTGAATTTCATTAAACCAAAAGAAATCTCTGAATGATCTATTAGATATTCATCAGGATCTGGTGATGTTTTATATTTTTCAAATCCGTAGACATGTGCATAGGATTCCACAGAGTGTAGGGTGGAAAGATCTTCTTTATGTAAGTATAAGGGTATGTTAAATTTCGATTTAACCGCTGCATTTCCTAAAATATGATCAATATGTGCATGTGTATTGATAAGGGCCATTGGTTGTAGTTGCTTTTCTTCTATAAATCCAAATAAAATATCTTCTTCGTGACGTTCATAACAACCTGGGTCGATAATTACGCATTTTTTTTCTTGGTCGTAGATGACAAAAGTGTTTTCTTGGAAAGGGTTAAATTGGAACGAATGTACTTTAACTCCCATGTGTGTTAAATGTTTATCTAATTAGATTGACATGTCCACTAAGCTCGTACTCTTTATATGTGAAATCAGTGTATATCAATTTCCAAATATACGTACCATCTTGACAATTTACCCCATTAAATGTTCCATTCCATGATTCATTGGGTGAATTCATGGTGTGAATGAGTTCTCCCCATCGATTAAAAATAGTACACTTCATTTCAAGAAGGTTACCGCCAGATACTTCAAACACATCATTAACGCCATCATTGTCAGGAGTAAAAGTGTTTGGTACATAAACGACAGCATCGTAGCTAATGGTAATATATTCCTCGGATGAGCAGCCGTTAAGGTCAGTAAAGGTAACTTCATAAGTAATTTCCTGATTTGGCGTTGCAATAGGGTTTTGACAATGAATACAGGACAAATACTCGGCCGGTGACCATATAAATGACCCTGCTTGATCTGAAAATGCCTCAAGCTGTATTTCATCACCATAAAATGCAATTACATCATTTGATGTTTCAAATGATGGGTAAGGAAATAAGGACACATAAACATATGCCGTATCAAAACACCCATTATCATCTATTCCGATGACCATATAATTGGTACTAGAGTTTGGTATTACGGTGACTTCATTTCCAAATTGGCTCACAACGGTATTGGATGGTTGCCATTCGTAGTACGTAGCTCCCTCAGCCCAAAGAAAAGCAGCCTGTTTAGGACAGATAATGGTGTCATTTCCAGCAGTGATTTCAATCTCAATGACATTGGCATAAATAGAATCAATAATTGTTCCGCACGCATTTCCAACTTCTACATAAAACCATTGATTCGTGGTTGGATTGATGACTGCAATTGATCCGTCTGATGCAACTATCGACGGATTGCTAACCCAATTGTAATAATCTCCTCCAGAGACTGAAATGGGAGTTTGTGCTCCAAGACAAAGCTCGACTTCATCATCCAAAATTGGAGTTGGAGGATCAAAGAAAACGGTAACGGATGTGGTGTCTTCATTTACACATCCATCATCTGTTGTAACCGTTGCAATATAGGTAATGCTCGTATCTGGTGTACAAATAGGGGTAAATGAATTAGGATCATCTAGAAAGAAGGGCGGGTTCCACTCCACAGAACCAGTCCCAAAAACTTCGAGCTGGACACTGTTGCCTATACAGGTAGTATTGTCCGGAGAAATGGATACAGAATTGGTGTACACTTCTAAGGTTAACTGTAATGTTTCGGAACCACAAGTATCTGAAACCGTTACAGAAAAGGTAGTGGTTTGATCTATTGTCGCAGTTGGTGATGCAGAGCTGGGGTCGTCTAATAATCCTGAAGGGGTCCATTCGTAGAATTGCCCACCAAAAGCCTCAAGTTGATATGATTGTCCAGGACAAATAGGAGTGATAGGGTCGACAACTCCTCCGCTAAATGCACCAATATCTACAATTAAGCTAACTGAGTCAGAACTGTAGCAGCCCGTTGTATCGAAAACTATTAATTGAACTTCATATGACCCGGGTTCTGTATATTGATAAATAGGCTCTTCTTCTGTTGAAGTATTACCATCGCCAAAATCCCATAAATAAGCATTTCCATTTTGACTGTCATTTAAAAATAAAACGGATTGTGGGATACAAATTAATGGTGCCGGTTGTGCGGCAGCTGCCTCAATACTACTTAGCTCGAATTTGAATGTAGCCATATTACAATTAGGGCTTAAATTTTCTTCTGCATAGCTCCCAGAAGTAGATGTGAATCCAAAATTATTACCTCCACAAGCGGCACATACCGCGTGATATATTCTACCAGATTTATCAAACCTGCTTGTTCCACCATCCACATGGTTTGAACTGCTGTTCATCCCACCCATAAATGTGGCATATTTTAGATTTTGAGCATTTTCATCAAGAACAGCAATGTAGAAATTGCTTCCGTTGGTTTGATTTTGATGAGCATCATTAGTAACCAAGAAGCCGTTTGTGGTTGAAAATGACGCTTGTCCACTTGAGTTAAGAGTTCCTCCCCAACCAGCTAAATAAATATCATAGCAATCTGAAACCAAAAAAGCGGTTGGAGATATTTCTACATGTCCAGAGGCTGCTCCTATCATTGTAGTCCAATTAATCGTGTTCAGATTAGAATCATATTTTCTTACAAATTGCCCAGAATTGGGCGAGCCAAAACAACCTGGTGTTATTGGCCAATCTGATTCTGTTTGACCATAAACATAAATGGCATCAACATAAATGGCATCATCAACATCAAATTGAACAAAGTAGGCCTGGTCATATTCCCCTAAGCCCATGAATGTTCCTGAAGACACGGCACCTGTGGTGCTATTGAATTTTGCAACGTATCCATCGGACAGGCCTCCATTAAATGTTAGGTCATGCCCTGAACTCAACGGTAATATGCTTGAATTTGTCCCTCCGGCAATACAGACAGCACCAAGGTCATCGTTAACCTGTACAGCATTTCCAGTTTCAACACCAGAACCACCAAAGTAAGTGCACCAGCTCAGGGTGTTTAGCATTGGAGGAAGTTTCATTAAAATGGCATCTTGAGAACCATTTAAAAAACTTTGAACAGGGTTGTTTACGGGGAAGTCCGAGGAATATGTAGTACTAGAGACATACACGTCTCCATTTCCGTCAACTGTGATTTCCCCTCTAAATTGATCTCCGTAATTGTAATGTAAGTTTCCTGAGTTTAATCCATCAGAATCAGAACCTCCGACATAAGTGGATGCCAAAAGATTCGATCCATCGGCACTTAAGCGAGCGATGTAAATATCTGTACCATCAAAGGATAAAGAATTTTCACTTTCGAATGGACCGCCATTAAAACTATTATCAAACGGGTTTCCTGCCATGGGGAAGTCAGTAGAGGAAGTAATACCGTATATAAACAGCTCTCCGTTGTCAGCACAAACTATACTGTGAGGTGTTTCATTCCCACTTCCTCCAACATAGGTTGCATACAATAAAGATGTTCCATCTGTATTGTATTTGGATATTGCGACATCCATTGGAAAAGAACCTGTACCAGAATTAAAGGTGTTATCATATGCCCCAGTTGTTACTGGGTATCCTGATCCAAAAACAATGCCTCCGCCAAAAAGATTTCCGTAGATGTCTGGAGTTGCAGTAAAACCCCAATTGTCTGTTGTCGATCCAGAAAAAGTGGAAAATGTCAAACTGGGATCAATGTATAGCTGTTTCGATGAGTCATATCCTTCTGGGAAACTGAAGGAAATGATATTGTTATTAATTTGATATTGCACGAATACATTCTTCTTTTTATTTCCGTTTTCATCCAATTCCCAGGCCTTGGGATGAGATTGAATAATTTGACCAAACCTATGTGTAATTATGAGCTCCCCATCTTTAATGTCAACAGCATCAGCACCTTCAAAATCAAACGCGATGAGATCAGTGTTTGATTCTGGTCCAAGTAGGAAATTGTAGCTTACCTGTCCACTCTGACCTAGGTAAATAAGATCAATTCCATCATAAAAGTCTGGATAAAGAACTTCGTTAAATGAAAAGACTTTATTCTTCCATTTAAGAGGGTCGTTGCCAATCAAATAGTTTTTGTAAAAATCAGATTTTCCACTAACCGTAGGAATTGAATTTTGCGATCCAATAAAATTTTGTTTTATGGCATGATAGTTTATTCCGGATTCTACTTGTTCTATGTCGTGAACATGTTCATGTTCATGTTCATGGGACATGGCGTCAGTCATAAAAAAGCACATGCTGTTTTCCTCAATATAGAGCTTTCCTTGAGCTAAATCTACAGCGTAATCTATCCGTGAATCCCATTGGCCTTGATTGGGAGTCATCCAAATATTTTGCCCCATAGCAAATGAGCTCCAGAACAGAGCAAGAAAAATAAGGGCTTTAGTCATGTTTAGCTAATTTACAACGAATAATCAGGATTATATGATATAAACTACTGATTTTCATATTCGTTGCTTTTATAGAACAAGATATGTGCCATGTTTGTTGTTTAATCAGACCGTTTTTATTTTCTTTGTTTAAACAACTAAAGCAACTATGAAATTCACTTTGACATTAACCATTTTTCTAGCGTTTATTCAACTTTCAACCGCACAGAAGTATTCTCGTGTAAAAGTTTTCGCGAACGAACAAGAATTAATCAGTTTATCTAGTCTAGGGGTTCCAACTGACCACGGATTATCAAAAAAGGGCACTTTTTTTATTTCTGATTTTTCAGAGCAGGAGATTCAAATTTTGAATACTTACGGTTACAATTATGATATTCAAATTGATGATGTACAAGCGTTTTACGTGAATCGAATGAATAAGCCAAATGACGTGATACTTAAAAACGAAGACTGCTCGGGTTCAAGCGGGGGAACGGGTTCCTTTTCACCTCAAACACCTTCCAATTTTAATCTTGGCTCTATGGGTGGATATTTAACATACGATGAGATGCTGGATGAATTGGATGCCATGTATGCTCAGTATCCGAATTTAATTACCCAAAAAGATCCTATTTCTACATATGAAACACATGAAAATCGGCCGATATATCATGTTCGAATTTCCGACAATCCTAGTGATAATGAAACAGGAGAACCCAATATTTTATACACGGCTATTCATCATGCGAGAGAGCCAATGAGTTTGATTCAAACCATTTTCTATATGTGGTATCTGTTGGAGAATTATGGAACAAATGATGAGGTTACCTACTTGGTGGATCATACCCAAATGTATTTCGTTCCATGTTTAAATCCCGACGGCTATATTTACAATGAACAAACCAATCCAAACGGAGGGGGCATGTGGCGAAAAAATCGTCGCGGTGGATATGGCATTGACCTTAATCGAAATTATTCCTATGGTTGGGGGACAACAGGAGTAAGTTTCAATCAGAACAACGACACTTATCCTGGAACAGGTCCTTTTTCAGAACCTGAAACACAAGCCATGAAATGGTTGGTTGAGACCTATGATTTCGAAATGGCTTTTAATTCACATACTTATGGGCCAAGTCTTCTCTTTCCGATTGGAACCACTAATGCTGAATTCGCAGATCACCATGATTATTTTCAGGAATATACCAATCATATGACAGAGCTAAACGGGTATGACGCTTTCAAAAGCTCAGGTTTGTATCCTGCTTCGGGAGATTCTGATGATTACATGTACAAAGTTGATATTGGTGTAGGTGAAAAAGATACCATTTTCGCTCATACGCCAGAGATTGGGACATCTTTTTGGCCATCTTCTGCGGATATTGAGCCGACATGTAAAGACATGGTATTTCCAAATTTGGTTTTATCTCATATGTCTCGAAATTATGTAGTGGTTAAAGATACAGATCCATCATCTGTTGCAGCCTTGATTGGTGATTTTAATCATGAAGCCAAAAGATATGGACGAGAGTCTGGATCCGTTACTGTTTCCATTGATCCATTATTAAATATTACTTCAGTTGGCAATCCATTGATTTACAACTTAAATGTATTAGAAACTCAAAATGGTCAAATTGCATATGAATTAAATCCGGCAATCCAATTTGGAGATGAAATAAAATATGTGATAAAAACAGATAATGGTCTTTGGGTAAAAAGAGATACGATCATTAAGACTTATGGCGCGATAACACTGCAAGTTTATGATGATGCAAGTAATACCAATGATTGGACAGGGAATTGGTCTACCACTAATGCCACCTATGTTTCTCCCAATAGATCTTTTACGGATTCGCCTACAGGGAATTATTCAAATAACCAAACCAAAAATTTCACATACGATAATCAAATTGACTTAACTAATGCGGTTTCAGCAATGATTTCATTTTATGCGAAATGGGATATTGAGGCAGACTATGACTATGTGCAATTTCAAGTTTCAACAGATGGCGGAAATTCATGGATAGGTCAATGTGGAAACTACACTGTGCCAGGCACAAGTGCTAATGGGAGTGTGCAGCCTGAGGGAGGGCCTGTTTATGAGGGAGCTTTTTCGGACTGGGTTCTTGAAGAAATTTCCATGAGTGATTATCTAGGTCAAGTGATTAATGTTCGATTCAGATTACAATCTGATGGGGGAGTGAGAGAAGATGGTTTTTACTTTGATGACTTTAAAGTGTTTTTCAGTGAAGCCTCTCAGGGAATTCCTCCTGTTGCATCATTTACGCCTTCTTCATATGAACTTTGCCTGAATGAAGAGTTGGTTTTAACGGATTTTTCTAGTGAACAACCTACGGCATGGATGTGGGATTTGGGTGATGGGAACACCTCAGAAAGTCAAAATCCAAGTCATACATATGATGCTCCAGGCACTTATATTATTGAATTAGAAGTGACCAATTCATTTGGTTCAAGCTCTTCTGTTCAGACTGTAGTAGTATATGAAAATCCAACGGTAACAGTATCTACGAGCGATACTGACAATATGGTTTGTTTAACTGATGCCAATGTTCAATTAACAGGGTCTCCAAGTGGAACCTCATTTACCGGAAGTGGCATTTCAGGAACTTCTTTTAATCCGAGTGCAGCCGGTGTGGGTACGCATGTTATTGAAGCCAGCTATACAAACTCGAATGGTTGTACAGGTTATTCATCGGTAACCATTACTGTTGATGCTTGTGCTGAATTGAATGAATTCAATGCATTGTCGGCAATAATATTCCCTAATCCAAATAACGGTCAATTTTTTATTCAGGGATTACCTTTGGGCAGTGCATTTACTATTTACGACATGCACGGAAGAAAATTATCTGATGGGATGATTGAACTCAATACGCAAGTAATAAATCTTGAGAAATCCTCTGAAGGTTTATACTACTTAGAAGCTCGTTTTGATGGAAAACTTTCAAGAACGAGATTTTTCGTTTCTAAATAATCCATTTACACTTAGAGCTTAAAAATAGGCGGTTTAAGCACCATTAAAACCCTATTTCAGGAATTTTTGTTATATTCACGTCGCTATAAGTGGTTAATACACATGTAACCACCAAACTATTAGACTATTAACTAAATTTCAAACTATGAAAAAATCACTCGTGATTTTGTCGGTGTTTGCTGCGGGTATATCCTATGCGCAAAAAATGACAGAGATTCCGGTTTTCACAACAGAAAAAGAAAAGTCGGAATGGATTGAGAAAAATCCAGAAAAGTACAATCAACCCAAAGACGTAAAGGAAATGGAGTTCAGCTCCAAAGCAGAAAAGCAAGCTTTTCATGCTGATCCTGTACGTGAAAGAGTTGTTGTATCAGAAGATGCAAGCTTTCCTACCTATGTAAACACAGGTAACAAGCAAT
>Ga0206130_10006621_pt1 | contig 13185 bp, 13 predicted proteins | sample Helgoland_Spring_9_FD_148637 | JGI IMG/M metagenome (GOLD analysis project Ga0206130, IMG submission 148637) | Pelagic subsurface seawater microbial communities from Kabeltonne, Helgoland, North Sea - Helgoland_Spring_Bloom_20160512_1 | ecosystem: Environmental > Aquatic > Marine > Epipelagic ... | reverse complement strand
GTGCCAATCGCAGCGAACGCAAGAAAACCCAAGATGACAAATGCTGCGCCTCGCATATTTCTACAGGAAGGGCGCTTTGCGGTCGTTCGCTGCGCCATCCACCAAGGTCACCAATGCGGGACAAACCCACCTTTTGCTGGTGCAGCGTGTGCTCACGCAGCATTTGCTCGCGAACGCAGCAGACGAATTTCGGCGGCGCAGCGATTTTCACTAAACCGGTCATTGGATCGGGCAAAAATGGGCGGAATTTAAACCGACTTTTCGCTGTGGCGTGCCTCAACAACCGAGACGCGGGACTCAGCCGCCGTTTGCTCATACAGCTTTCGCTTCCGCAGAAAATACTCGCATTCGCGGCGGTGAATTTTCAGCGATGTAGCGGATTTCAACAAACCAGCCGTTCAGCCGTATCGATCCCGCCGGGTTTCAAATCGCCCTTTCGCCGCGGCCAGTCTAAGTAATCGCGGGCGGGACGGAGCCACCATAGGCTGCACTCGTTCGAACGGCTGCAACCGGACCCCCACCAAGAGATTGACTTCGACGGGATAACTCGCAAGTTTGTTTTTGCACTCGTCCCCAACTTTTCGAAGCATTCCTTTTCTGCAGTGGAGGACCAGACGCGCATCGCCAACCAACTGACCGGACACCCACATTTCACCTGGGGGTCACGTTCTTTGTACTGCCAGTCGATACAAGGGCAGGATTAGTATCGCTTTCGGAAAAGACCTCGCTTTTCGTAGAAACGCGCGGCTTCCTCAATAAAATCCGCCAGCAAGGGCGCATCCTGTTCGTCTCTCAACCTTTGCGCCACGTCCAGAAGGCTGTCTTTTGAAGCGGCCCGGCCGGGACGCAGCAACTCATAAATCGCCATGATCTCCTCCTGTGACAGTCGTGTCATCTCTGCTGCGCGCTCAAAGTTTCCGGCAAGCGTGGAGCGACCCACCGATTTGGAAATCTGCGCTTGCTGCTCCAGTGCCCGAGGTGTGATGCGCAGGTCCTCCATGCTGACCTCCCCGCTCAGCACCGCCTCCATCGTCAGGGATGCCAAGGGCTTGCCCCGGCTGCCGGTCACTTCCTCTGGCCGGTTTTCGGCGATGGGGTAATCTTTGGCGGTCAGGCGTTTGTTCGGTGCGTTATGAGGCATCAGTTGTCCCCCAGAAACGTGATTTGCAGGGTTTCGGGGGTGGCGTCATCCTGCGTCATGGCGGTTTCGATTGCGTAGATCAGCGCCACGCGGGCGTGGAACCGCGCGCCCAGAGCTTCACCATTGGTTGGCACGACAACGGGTTCTGGCAGCTTGCCCCTGGAATAGACCGTCGCGTTGAATCCCATGTTTTCATAGTGCTCAAGCGTGGTGATCGGGGCGTTTGAGAACAGCTCGAGATTGTTATGGGGCAGCCGGTCTTTCTGGTGAATGACCGCGGTGCCTTTCGACTGGAGGCCAATGCCCAAGCCCGACCCGGACAGCCGCGCCGCGCTCAGGCCCAGAAAGGACGTGTCCGCCGTGTGCCAGAAGCGGACAAGGCGCAGGGTGCCGCCGCCGCGCTCGATCCCGGCTTGCAGGGCGCGCAGCACGGCGCTCAGTCGATGGCTCGCCAAGGTTCGGAAGATCTTTGAACCAAAGCCGGGGCTGACACCGACAACGATTTCCTTGTGCTCAGTACCGAGATCGGCTGTGCCCATGGTCTGATAGCGGATTGCTTTGGCTTCACCCATCTCACTCGCCGCTTCGGCACGCAAAACCTCGTCGCGATCAAGAACGTTACGGATGGCAGCGAGTTCTTTGCGGCGCGCTTCGGACAGCCGATAACCCGTGCCGGGGCCGCTATAGTCATTGGGATCGTTGATTGCGCTGATCACACAGCCATCACGCACCACGGCGGAGGTTTGAAGATAGTCACCAGACACCCGCAGCTTGACCAGAAAGAGCAGGTTTTCCGCCTCGGCCCGGAACCCGCCGCGATGCAGCGACCGGATGACATCGAGAACCGTAACCCCGTCTGCGCTGATCTTGTTGCTGATCAGCCCCACGTCGCGGGTTGCAAACGTGTCGGTTTCATTAGACCCCGAGGCCACAGCGACCGAGCGTTTCATCACCTCTGTCGCCTCGGCCAGCCCTAGATCCTTGAGCACATGCGAAAGCGCATCGATGGCGCGGCGGCGCAGGTCGAGCGCGCGGGCATCCTCAACCGAGGTCAGCCCGCCATCGGCTTCGAAATCCCGTTGCAGGACAAGGAATTCCTCAAGTTCTTCGCCGTTGAACGACGAGGGATTGAACGAGTTGTCATACTTCAAGATCGAGCCGAAGCCCGAGCAAATCAGGTCGGAGCCGCCAATCAAGTAGGGCAGCACCTTGGCCGCCACGCGCATATCCGATTCCGAATGGCGCGCATCATTGCCTGAGGCACATTCCAGATCGAGCCAGACCGCGATGAGGTTCTCGGCCATGATCTCGCGCACGCCGCCGGGCATCGATGCAGCCAGCGGCGCGCCGTCGATCCCGCCGTTTTGCGTGCCCTGCGATCCCATGCCGCGTTGCAGGCACAGGCAGCGCGCTTCGAGATAAAGCAGCGATTTCGATTCGTGAAATCCCATCAGCAATTCGGCGGCCGCGCCTGACGTGCAGCGCATCTTGATCCCGCGCGAGGCATAGGCAGCCGCCAGCCAGGCCTTGGACCAGGGTGTGTCGTCACCGTCGATAAACGCGCTTTCGGTGCCGTAGACCGATACGGTTTCCGCGTAAGACGTGAACCCGGCCATGCCAATTTCCAGTTCTTCAGCCTCCTCGCTTGAACATTGAAACAGCGTCCCTGCACGCCCCACAACTGAGCCGACACAACATGCCAGTGCATTAGACCATGAATTCCGGGCCACGCGCATAGTCGTTTCAATTTCGTCAAAGCCTAGGGCCACGGCGAAGGCGGCATCTGCGGCCAGTTGCAACGGGTCGTCCTTGGCGTTGGTGACATGGGCCTGATTTCCGGGGGTCTGGCGCGCGCGCATCTTGGAATAGGCAAAGGCAATTTCCATCGCATTGAGCTGCGCCACGGTCTCGGCCAGTTTGGCTGGAGTCAGCCCACGGGCAAGACGGGTCAATTCGACGCGCGGAACATTCATGTCCACCAGCATCCGGGCGAGCTGTTCCGAAGGGATCGCCATTGCCTCCACGGCGATTTCCGGGTCGATATGATAGGTCGCGATGAAAGCATCGATCAAATCGAAATCTTCGGCGGCCACGCCGTCCATCGTGCTCACCTTGCCGCTGCTGATCTTCAAACCCGGCTTGGGATCGGCTGCGCCGTTGAAGGCCGAGAACCCGTTTTCTGGATCGTCGGCCGCGAATTTATCTAGACGCAGTGCACGGTCATCCCAATCGTTCGCGCGTGCCCAGCGATTAGCATCGTAACCATTCCTCATAACATAAGCCCCCTTGGAGTGTTATTGTCTACAGAGCAAAATACCCGGGTGCGTCCTCGTTTTGCGCTATAGTCTAAACGGTTGGATCCTTTGGCGGTTTTAAAACCGTTCAAGTCAAGTCTCGGACAATCCATCATTTCCAGCCCCAATCATCCTGGAGGTTAAATCAAGAAAGAGCAGTAGGTTAAGGTGGGCATGCTTTAACCGCCCATAATCGCCTTAACTTCTAGAAATTCCTCCAACCCCCATTCGGCTTTTTCTCGTCCATTGCCGGATTTTTTGTAACCACCAAATGGTGCATCTGCCCCCCCAGATCCGTAGTTGATATGGACCTGGCCAGCGCGCAGCCTCCTAGCTATAGCGGTCAATTCTTCCTTATTCTCGCCTGCGACATAAGCGGCAAGACCGTATTCTGTATCATTTGCGATAGATACTGCTTCATCGATGCCCTCGTAGGCAATTATTGACAGCACTGGGCCAAAAATTTCCTCTCTTGCTATGGTCATGTTGTTTGTCACGTCGCCAAAAACTGTAGGCTTCACATAGTAACCTTTATCGAGGCCCGCTGGTCTACCGATTCCACCTGCCAAGAGGGTTGCGCCCTCGCTTATTCCTTTTTCAATGAGTTCTTGAACTTTTGTGAATTGAACATCACTCACAAGGGGCCCAATATTCGTATCATCGGCTTTTGGATCGCCAGCAACGGTTTCTTCGGCGCGCTTCGTTGCTATAGAAAACGCTTCGGCTTTACGATTTGCTGGAACGAGCATTCGTGTTGGTGCATTGCATGATTGGCCAGTGTTACCCATACAAAAGTCCACACCAGTTGTAACTGATTTCTCAAAATGGCTATCATCTAGAATAATGTTTGCAGATTTGCCGCCCAACTCCTGGCTGACTCGCTTCACACTATCAGCAGAAGCTTTCGCCACAGCAACACCACCGCGTGTTGACCCCGTAAAGGACATCATGTCAATATCGGGATGAGAAGACATGGCTTCACCCACTACGGGCCCCATACCATTCACCAAATTGAAGACACCGGCTGGTACACCTGCCTCGTGAAGAATCTCAGCTATTACCATCGCTGAAAGTGGCGCAATCTCGGACGGTTTCAAAATCGCTGTACACCCTGCTGCAATGCATGGGGCGAGTTTCGCAAACACTTGGTTCACGGGCCAGTTCCATGGGGTAATGAGGCCGCATACTCCGATTGGTTCATGTCTGATTATGAACTGATCATGTTGATACTCGAATTCATGCTTGCCGAGGGCTCTTATCGCTGCGCTTAGATGGGCAAGGCCAACCATTGATTGCGCACCTTTTGCTAAGCTTGTTGGCGCCCCCATCTCAGTTTGAATAGCATCAGCGACATCGTCGACCCGTCGCTCATATACCTCTCTGATCGACGTAAGCAATTCTATGCGTTGGCTCACCGGAGTTTGTGAATATGATTCAAATGCAGTTCTAGCTGAACTGACCGCCAAATTCACATCTGCCAAGGAGCCCAATGAAATTGTTGCTACTGCGCTCTCTGTCGCCGGATTAATCACATCCAACGTTTTGGTCTCAGATGGTTTTACCCACTCTCCGTTAATGTAGAAGTTTAGTTTATCCATACCGCTATCCTCTAAAGTAGTTGCGCGATGCCATCGTTGCACCACGTACATTTTTTCTATTGATCCCCAAAGTGGGAGAGAGCCTCTTCCGACCCACCCGCGTTGATGTTGAACCGTTCCGTTTTGAATGACCGGCGGGCCTCGGTCATTTGCGGAGCTAACGCGCATGAAGCACTTATGCATGACGGTTGCCGCGTCGTTGGAAGCGCATCAACAGATCGGAGCGCACTACGGCTTGGTTCAACATGTCTTACTGACATCACAACTCCAGGAATTACTTTGCGAGATTATTCTAATAGAATACTATATATCTTATATCAATACTAACTGCCATTCCGGGGAAATCAAGCAAAATTCCTGGATGACAATGTTATTGAACAAAACGATCTGATCCCTTGGACACTCCGGGTAGTAATCTCATTCCTAGAGCGTTCCCAAACTGATCGGATTCGGGATTCCCATTTGGCTTGATCCGTGATTCCTTGTTTCAAAACAGAACAAGGTGGAGATCATGGGCAAACCTCATCCTTTGGAACTTCGGCGGCGCGTTGTTGCGCATGTTGAGGCTGGCAACACTCATCATTCGGCGGCGGCGCGGTTTGATGTGTCAGTTAAATTCGTCAATGAGATGGTCAAGCTGAAGCGCGCCACCGGAGCACTGACACCCAAGCCCCAGGGCAATGGCGGGTGGAGCAAAATTGGCCCCTACGACGACTGGGCGCGTGCACGGATGGAACGAGAAGCCGACCTGACACAGGAAGGTCTGGCACAGGCGCTTTACGCTGAGCACGGTGTCCGCGTTGCTGTGTCGTCCGTTGGCTATTGGCTGCACCGCCTCGGCCTGACGCATAAAAAAAACGCTGCTCGCGGCGGAGCAGGCACGCCGGGATGTTGCGCGTGAGCGGACCTTCTGGATCAGCCGCCGCCAGCCCTTTATGAAGAACTTCCTGCCCCATCTGGCGTTCATTGATGAAACATCCCTCAAGACCAACATGATCAAGCAGACTGGTTGGGCACCGCGCGGGCAGCGCCTGATTGATCACGTGCCCTTTGGCCATTGGAACACGCAACCCTTCATCGCCGCGCTGCGCCACGATAGGCTGGACGCGCCATGGGTGATCAAGGGCGCAATGGATCGCATCATGTTTGACAAATACATTGAAACGCAACTGGCCCCGACACTGAAGCGCGGCGATGTTGTCATCCTCGACAATTTGCCTGTCAACAAATCCGCCACAGCGCAAGAGATGCTGAAGGCACAAGGCAATTGGCTGCTCTTCTTGCCGAAATACAGTCCCGATCTCAACCCGATTGAGATGGCTTTCTCTAAGCTGAAGACGCTTATCAGAAAGGCTGCCGCAAGAACCTACGATGATCTCTGGAAAACTGTAGGTCACGTCTGCAATCTGTTCTCAGATGACGAATGCTACAACTTCTTCAAAGCCGCTGGATATGAAACCGATTAAATTGGTGCTGATCTAAAGGGGTCTGAACGCATCGAGAAGGTAGCTTGCTACCAAACATCTTGGCATGCCAAGGTGTTTCGGGAAGAACCTGAGACATCAGATTTTTTGAAACGCGCGAAAAATCAGTAGGTCTTGCAGCGTTTCAGCTTTCCCCTGTCCCAAGGAAAAGCTGAAACGCTTTAGGTCCCAAGGATTGTCGCAAGGCGTTCTGCTGATTCAAGGAGGTGCGTGCGAGAGTTACTCATATCACTGCGGTTCTCCAGGCCCACGATTGACAGGGCCGCGATGCAGTGATGGCCGGCACTCAGAACCGGTGTGGCGGCGGACAGAAGCCCGATTCCAGGTTCAGAAAATGCGATCCGCTCCGCCCGAATCTGCGTGACCTCTTCTTTTGGAATGCTGGCGAGGGCTTGGGCACAAAGTTCTGTTTCGATTCTGAGATCCTCGAAGATGATATGCACCTTACCCGAAGCCGAACTCATCAGATCGAGCCTAGTGCCAACCCATTGTCGGGCAACGATCAGCTGGTCTGCTTCAACACTCTGAGTAATGATGGGCGAACCGTTCTGAACGAACGTGATCGACGCTGTCTGGCCGGTCAACTTAGCAAGGTCTTTAAGAATATTCTGCGCACGTTCGCTCGCATGCATGTGTCGCAACGCCATGGAGGCAACCGAGATTACATGCGGCGAGAGTTGATAACTACTGTCATCCCTCAATTCCAGCCAATCAGCATCGGTGAGTGTCTTAAGCTGTTGATAAGCGGTAGCGCGCGCCATTTTCAATTCCGTACAAATCTCGCTGAGGCGCATCGGTGTTGGCTTAGAGGCGATAAAGTCGAGCATCTTCAGAACCTTCGTTGCTGTCGAGAGGCTGCGCACACCTCCGGGTGTCGTCTCAGGCCCAGATTTTGTCATGGATGTTCTCCTAAGGGTGAAATGTAGAACGATTGACGGATAACGGCGAAGGCACAAGGCACCCCTCCCAGAATTTCCCTTGATTTTCCAAGAATCGCTGTTAGCATTTATATCAGATACAATATATTCTATATGAATACAATGGCAAATTCTTGGAGCAGTGATGACAGTAAGACAAGTTGGATCGATCCAAAGCGCGCCCGAGCCGCTGGATTCTTGCGCGCTCCGCTCGGCCACTCTGATGATGCAACCCGAGCGCCTTGCGGCGCTGCAACCGTCACGCATCAGTGCGACACGCGCGTTCATGCGGCAATTGATCGAGGAGCGCTGGTCATTCAAAAAGGTTAAGTTCGACATCAAAGCGGATGGGGTGGGAGAGGCTCTCTACCACATTGAGGCACCAGGAAACTGGGTCTTCTCGATTCCAGTTCTTTCCTTCAAACCGACCCAAAAGGGGCGCACCCTCCGCATCATCGGCACCGCATGGGATATGATGGGAGCGCTGGTAGAGGGGCGTATATCAGAAGCGGATTTTGAAACCTTGCGGCAAGAAGCTCCCAAGCTTTACCACGGCCGCGCCACGCCCGGTACACTGACTTGGTTCCGCGCCAATCGAAGTGGCCGCTTCTTCGACGATAGTGTCGCGGCACTGGCGAAGGGCAGTCAACCCGATGCAGAAAAGTTGTGGGACGCCGGGTATGCGATGCGCAACACAGGCGTGAATGGAAACGGGATGTTCGGCACCAGAACCTTCCGCGCTCTCGAATCTGACCATCCGCTCCGCGGGTCAATGGCCGCAGAAATACTTTCCGCATACATGATGCGCGTTTTTTCCATCGACCTGATGAACGATCTCGCCCGAAAGGCAGGCGGCGATACGGCTGTTGAGCTGACCCCGGCCATGGCGCGCTATCTGGGGGTGGGAAATGCTTCGGCCATGGGGTTGATGCACTTCACCAACAACTGGCCAAAGCTGATCAACCGCTGGATACTCGTGCGTGAAAAATGTATCGCACGCGCGAAGATGCTCGATCTCAGTGCGGATCCCGAGCCGCTGGACCGCCTTATCAGGCTCACTGAACGGGCGATAACGTACCGCAAGGAGGATACAACGCACTACACACGCTATCCTAGCGGAGCCAAACTGGCCGCCGAGCTTTCATGTGTACATGCAGACCTGTGTCGCCTGCGCAGCCAGTTGAAAGCCGGCGCGCTTGAAGTTTCCGCACCCTTCAGTGGGTTCTGCGCCTCGGTCGAGGAACGATTCCACCCGCATACAACCGAAACGCTATTGTCCCTCATGATCGACCTTGTGCCTACCTACGCCGACCAGCAGGTCAGAGCATTGATCGTCAATGAAGAAGCCATTGGCGCGCCTGAAATGTCGACTTGTGAATTACAAGACCTCCTACGGGCAGAATATGCATGGGCGTTCGAGATGGATCTTGATGCTCCCGAAGCCCGGCATTTCATCTGGTACAAATCACGTAACGCCGAAGAGCCCCGCAGGGGGCCACGCACCGACATCGATGAAAAGCATGAGTTGGTTCTGGACGTGCCGCGCCTGGTCGTTGAGCTTGACGCCGCTCTGGGTGCAGCACCGCCCGGGCAGAGTGTTTCCCGGTTCCTGATCGACAATCCCGACCTGCGTCAGATCGTAACGCGGATACAATCGCTGAGCGGGCTACCCTATCACACCCCCCACGCCGACATTATGCACCGTGATTTCATTCCCGCGCATATCACAAAACTGCTGAATTCGGGGCTGCATGGTCTCGATAAAACTGTGGATGCGATGGATCGCGGCATCTGTGGCGTCCTTTTCCAGGGCGCTCCGCTACCCGAAGAAATTGCCAATGGAACGGCGGATATGGATTGGGCAAATCCGGCCCGCCCAGGCAGGGCAAAGTCATGACGGCGGTAAATGGCCCTGATTGCATCGTTTCCCTGCGGGAATCGCGCATTGTGGTTGACAGGCTGCTGCAATGGAAGGGTTTCCCGGCGGGACGCCGCCCGGCGCTCACAGAGGCCGGGCTTTACTCCGCTTCGCTAGGCCTGTCTGGTTTTGAACGCCTTCTCGACAGCATAGATGTGCTCAAGATCGGCATCGAAAGACACAGTACAATCTCCGGCGACGAGACGGATCTTTGCCTCGATGCGCATGGCAAGCATGCCTGGGCGGTCGCCGAGGAGGTGAGCGACCTCCTGACAGAAATGGATCGTTACCACGGCAAGGGTTGCGTCAAGGTTGTAAACCTTGTGGCCGCGGAAGAACTCGCCGTGGTTGGCCCGATCATCCAGAAGCACGATCTAGATGCCCACATAGAAATCTCGCGGAGCGGCACAGCGGTTGCCCGCGTGGTTGAACCAAACGCCCCTAGGGAAAATGAGCTATTGCGAATATGTCACCACGGGATTCCGACGGATCATGAATTATGGTTCGCGCTGTTTCATGCGTCAAACGCGGCCCAGGCTCCCGACACAAAACTGTCCCGACTGCACACTGGCCCTGTCACTCTTGCGGAGGACGGCACCCTCGTGGGGGCAGAAAATGGCGTAGAGGATCACGATATGGATGCTTCGCTGCTCACTGAAGAATTTATCGTGGAACCGGTAATGAAAAAAGGAAAAGACGAATGCTAATTGATGGACTCCAATGCGGCGATTTTCGACGCGAGATTTTCGAAAGCTTGCGTGCTGGCGGATTCACCTGCGTGACGAACACTGTCGAGTTCTGGGGCGGAGCGATCAACAGCCTTGATGCCATTGCTGACTGGCTAGACAAGGAGCGCGCCAACAGCGACATCATGATGATCTGCCGCAATGTGGCCGACATTCACACTGCTGACAAAACCGGTAAGGTTGGGGTTCTCTTGGGGTTTCAGAACTCGGGTATGTTCGAGGGCCGTATCAGATACCCTGAACTCTTCGCCCAACTGGGCGTTCGTGTGGCGCAACTGACCTACAATATTCAGAACGATATCGGCGGCAGTTGCTATGAGCCACATGATTCTGGCCTAACCCGGTTCGGCCGAGAAATCATCGGTGAGATGAATAAATACGGCATGATGGTCGACTGTTCCCACGTCGGCGAGAAGACCACGCTCGATGCGATCGAAGCATCCTCCAAACCAATCGCGGTCACACATGCCAATGCTGGAAGTCTCATGCCGCATTTTCGTAATAAGTCCGACACCGTGCTCAGGGCGCTTGCTGAAAGTGGTGGCATCATGGGCTTGGCCATTTATCCGAATATCACACCTAAAGATGCTTGCGACAGTGTAGACGGATGGGCAGAGATGATGGCGCGCACCGTTGACATAATGGGTTTGGAACACGTCGGTGTTGGCACCGATGCAGGCCACTATGTTGGAACACCAGAGCTCGATTGGATGCGCCAGGGCCGTTGGACACGAAGCGAACAATATGGTGCGGGCGCTAAGGACAGGGCCCTGATGCCGCCCCCGCCAAAGTGGCTGCCCGACATTTCCAAGATGGGCCTGCTGCCTGCCGCGCTAGAGCGCAGGGGGTTTTCGCAGGAAGAAATCCATCTTCTAACCGCAGGCAACTGGCTGCGGGTCTATGAAGCAAATTTTGGGTGAAGGCGGAGAGATCTGCGGCAACTCGTATTAGGAGAGAGAGCGTGCATCCAGTACTTTCTACCGTCCTCCAGCGCATGGCGTTAGGTGTGATGACATTGTTCTTTGTGTCGCTGATCATTTTCAGCTCTATCGAATTTTTGCCAGGTGATTTTGGTGAAGCTGTTTTGGGACAGTCTGCAACTGAAGAAACCAAAGCAGCATTTCGAAAAGAACTGGGTTTGGATGAGCCAGCCTACATTCGGTACGTGAAATGGGCCGGATCTGCCTTAACTGGTGATTTTGGCACTTCTTTTTCCGGACGCGGAGCATCAGGCGTCGATCGCTCACGTCCCGTCATTGAACTTGTAGCACCGCGCCTTTGGAACACCTTCTTCCTTGCGGGCATGACTGCACTGATTGCCATACCGCTTGCCTTGTTTCTGGGGATTACGACCGCGCTTTACCGCAATTCAGCCTATGACCGGATAATGAACACGACCACGACGGCAGCCCTGAGGGGACCGAACGCGCGCGGGAAGTCAAGAAGCGTATGCATGCGAACACACAACGCGAAGGAAAAAGTAATTGACACCGGGTCAATCGCTGGTGGATAGGCGCAATTTTCCCCTACTGAAAGACAAGGTCGCTCTGGTCACCGGAGCTGGTTCCGGGATCGGGCGCGCAGGTGCGATCGCAATGGCACAGCACGGCGCAACAGTGATTGTAACTGATCTTGATTACGAGAAAGCGGCGCAAGTCTCTACTTCGATAAAAGCAGAAGGTGCTAGCGCTTATTCTGCCGCTTTGGATGTGACAGATGATAGTGCTGTGAATGCCGTAATCGACGAAACCGTCATGACACATGGTCGGTTGGATATTCTACACTCACACGCAGGATACCAAATTGAGGGCAATCTTGAGCAGGTTCCGCTGGAGGGCATGGATTTATCATGGCGTCTGAACGTACGCTCGCATTTTATTGCGGCACGTGCTGCCGTGGGGCATATGCGGGCGCTGGGAGGCGGCAGTGTTATCATCACTGCATCCAATTCTGGCGTGCAATATGACCCTGAAATGATTGCTTATGCCACGACAAAGCACGCTGTAGTGGCGATGACGCGGCAAATGGCGGCCGATTATGCGAAGCACAACATACGGTTCAACACACTTTGTCCAGGCTTCATCGACACCCCATTCAATGCCGGTTTTGAAAAGCAAATGGGAGGGCGAGAAAAACTTGAAAACTACATATCGCAGACAATCCCAATGGGCCGCTGGGGTACAACTGGCGAAGTGGCTGACTCTATCCTGTTTCTTGCCTCAGACATGTCCACATTTATGACAGGCCATGCGTTGGTGATCGACGGTGGTGAATGCATCTGACTTTAACATGTGAGGTTGAATCTGCCCCAGGGGGTGGTTAGCAAATATCCACCATAGATACTTGACACAGTGAGACACTATTTGAGCGGAAGTAGGAAACGACTTTGGTTGGAAGATGGTGTCTATGAGTTCGGCTCATTATAAAATACCCGACGACAAGCCCGAAAGGGATGGCGCCATAAAAAGGACTTGAAGATGATTGAACGTATTGAGGCCGGTGTCCGGTCTTCAAAAATTGTAAAGCATAACGGGGTTGCCTACCTCTCTGGCCAAGTAGGTGAGGGAGAAACGATCCAAGAGCAGGTTAAAATCTGCCTGGGGAAAATCGATGCTTTGTTGGAGCAGGCAGGCTCAAGTCGTGAACAGATGTTGCGTGTCACGATCTGGCTGGCAGATATGTCAGATTTTGCCGGTCTTAACGAAGTCTGGAATGCTTGGGTTCCTGAGGGTCACGCGCCAGCCCGTGCCTGCGGCGAAGCCAAGCTAGCCCGTGCAGAATTGAGGGTCGAATTTATCGTGGACGCGGCCTACGATTGATCTGTTGCGGGTTTCGGCTTCGCTCAATCGCACCGGCAACACCGTCAACCAGATTGCGCAGCGCCTGAACGAGGCGAGCGGTGGGCTTTGTCAGAGTAAACTTGCTTGAAGCGGGCAGGGCTAATTTGTAACCATGCCGAATGACAAAACGTTCCCCATTTCGCTACTTTAAAACCAGCCCTGAAGTCATCCGACTTGCAGTAATGATGTACGTTCGATTTCCGCTTTCTCTTCGTAATGTGGAGGACCTTCTTCATGAACGGGGTGT
>Ga0206130_10006617_pt1 | contig 13189 bp, 10 predicted proteins | sample Helgoland_Spring_9_FD_148637 | JGI IMG/M metagenome (GOLD analysis project Ga0206130, IMG submission 148637) | Pelagic subsurface seawater microbial communities from Kabeltonne, Helgoland, North Sea - Helgoland_Spring_Bloom_20160512_1 | ecosystem: Environmental > Aquatic > Marine > Epipelagic ... | reverse complement strand
ATTATGTCGAGAGCGCGTCAAACGGGGCTATAGAAGTTGAATTATTTATTGGCACGCAGCTTTGCTCAAAAGGTGCTGAATGTCTTCAAGGTGTAGCCGATGGCTCTATAGATGTGTACATTTCCACGTCGGGTGGCGCGGCAGGGATTTTTCCATATGTTCAAGTACTCGATTTACCATACTTAATGGCGGATGATCGTGTCGCAGAACATGTTTTATCGGGCGAATTCACGCGCACAGTCCGCAAAATGGCTCTTGAAAACTCTGGAGACAAAATTCGCTTGATGACAATCGGTAACACGGGTGGATGGCGTAACTTCGCCAATACTAAACGTCGTGTGCAAAGCCCGAGTGATATGGACGGCCTTAAGATCCGTACTGTTGTCGCGGATTTACCACAAGAATTAGTGCGGGCACTTGGTGCTTCTCCAACGCCCATCCCTTGGCCGGAACTTTTCACGTCCTTTCAAACAGGAGTTGTTGAAGGATCTAAAAATGGCATTACTGACATCATGGGCATGAAATTTCCTGATGCTGGTCTGCAATATGTAACTTTAGACGGTCACGCGTACATGGGTGCACTTTGGTGGATGTCCAACGACAAGTTTATGTCACTACCAAATGACATGCGCACAATAGTGGTCGATGGTTTTGCTCAACTTCAGCAAGCAACTTTTGCCTCACCCAAGCGTAAATCGATTCAAGCATATGCTGATTTTGTTGCAGGTGGTGGCGACCTCTATGTTCCAACACCAGAAGAAAAAGCTGCGTTCAAGAGTGCCGCGGCGCCAGTGTACGATTGGTTTAAGGCTAATGTTGATGGCGGAGAAGAGGTTTTTGACGCTCTAACATCCGCAGTAGCTGCAGCCGAAGCAGAACTAAATTCTGGTAGAGCGAGCGATATAAACTAACATTTCTGAAAGTGTCGCGCGAGTTTGTTCGCGCGACACAACTATTAAAGTCGTCTATAAAAACTTAATGTTGAATGGTAAGGAGCCTATTTAAATGGATAAAGCCAAACTCTATAATCATCGATTAAAAGATGTGCTTTAGCTATCTGATCGCTGGACATTTTTTTAACGACCTCCTCCTGACTTATCATCGCATCAGGGTCATTGCCAATTGCGGACAAAACATACCACATGTAAGCTCTCGTCAGATCTATCGAGGGCATTCCGAGTCCGACTTCATAATACCATGCCACTCCCGATTGTGCTCCTGGATGTCCTTTCATTGCTGCTCGCAAATACCATTCAAAAGCGCGTTCGTAGTCTTGTTCAACACCAAGCCCCATCGCATACATTATGCCAATGAGCTCTTCCGCTTCGGCGTTTCCAGAACGAGCAGCAGGCCAAAGAGCCGCACGAGCCTCCATAAATTTGCCAGCCTCCATCAAATCACGGGCTTCCTCAAGCTCTGCCTGCGCCATAGATCCAATAAAACTAACAAATATAAAAATCTGGGTGATAATTGCCCTACGCAAAAATTGTGGCCAAAAATACTTCAATGTCTTACCCTATATCTACTTGCTTCAAATCCAAGTTATGCGGAAAAATATAGTCTTTCTCAAGAGCACTTTCTTCCCACGCAAATTGCAAGAGTAAAGATAGGACAACTATTGTTCTATGATAAAATTTTATCTGGAAACCGCAATATAAGCTGCAGTACCTGCCACCATCCCAAACATGGTGGAGGAGATGGATTGAGTTTGGGTATTGGTGAAGGTGGCGTAGGTCTAGGACCAAAAAGGTCCGCTGGTATTGGCGATAGTAAAATTTTAAAACGAATACCAAGGAACTCAAGTTCCCTATGGAATCTTGGTCATGAATCAATAAAAGTCGTTTTCCATGATGGTCGTCTTGAAATTAGTGATATTTATGAAAATAGATTTAACTCGCCCGCGCAAGAATGGCTCCCAGACGGTTTAGATACTATCATCGCAGCTCAGGCTTTATTTCCTCTCGTTGCTCAATTTGAGATGGCGGGAAACCCGAAGGAAAATGAGATAGCTGGCGCTGTTCACGATCGAATTGATGCGGCGTGGCCAATTTTAGCAAAGCGCGTTAGGATAATACCTGAATATGGCAAAATGTTTGTCAAAGCATTCTCCAATATTGATTCACCCGAGCAGGTAAGTATTGTTGAAATAGCCAACGCCTTGGGTGATTTCATAAATTTTGAGTGGCAGAGTTTTGACAGCCCTTATGATGAATTGGTCGTCAATGGTATCAATTTAAGCGATGGCGCAGAACGTGGCAGAAAAATATTTTTTGGTCGTGGTGAGTGTTCAAGTTGTCATAGTGGGCCGTTGTTTACTGACCAAAATTTCTATGCACTGTCCTTACCTGCTTTTGGACCAGGCCGCACCAGGCTTTTCGATCCAATAGCGCGCGATACTGGCCGCATGGGCGAAAGTGATAAATTTGAAGACGCTTATAGATTTAAAACCCCAAGCCTGCGAAATGTAACACTAACAGCTCCGTATGGCCATAACGGAGCATATCCCTCGCTGGAAGGAATTGTGCGTCACCATTTGGATCCAATTGGAATGAGTGCTAAATGGACACGTGATATGGCTAATCTGCCGCCAGCTCCTTGGCTTGAGGACATTGATTTCGTGGTGCAATCTGATCAAAGAGAGATTAATCGTCAAAAGCAACTAATTGATATTAATAAAATCCATTTAAGTGATGATGATGTATCTGATATTATTCTATTTTTGGAAAGCTTGACAGGTAAAACCGCTGAATTGGGCAGGCTCGGCATTCCTGATAAGGTCCCAAGCGGATTGTCGATTGATTAATGTTTGTGATAACCGATTTTAGGCGCATTTTAATCTATAAGAATAGTTTATGTTTAGATTAAGATCCAGCCTCGTAAACGTGATACAGCTGCTGCCAGACGAATGAGAACTCGCATCAGATTGATGGGGGCAATCAAAACCTATGCGCTTAATTATTGACGCCACTCAACCAGAGCAGCGGCACGGTTCAGCTTGAAATTGGCACGTGAATAGAGGTGACGTCCCTCCGATCTAAGAAGACCGCTTTCGGGACTGCTTTTTAATTTCAATCTTAAAATAAGTAACTGTACTTAAACAAAAATATATAAAGTTCGACGTCCTCTTCTGGGCACCAAGATCTCCCTGAAATTGTGAATAAAACAGGAAAATACAGTAGTATAGATTTCCACAGGACCACTTTTGGGACCGCTTTCGGCGCATTGCGTAAGCAGATGTCCTGACGAGCCAAAGCTGCAGTTTGTTACGTTGTGACCCTTCGTAGTGGGCGACTTCCGGTAAAATACTATTGCAGATACGCCGTTAGGCCGAAACGGTCATAGAGTTCGTTGGGCGCGTCATTGGCCATCATGGTCTCGGCCATCTTCCGCGACAGCCTTTCTTCGACCTCTGGATTGTCGATAGGGCTGGTTTGTTTAGGGTCTACAGAAAGGTCGAAGAGTCGTGTGTGACAGTCGATCAGCACACCCGGGCCATGGCGCTTGAAGAACGGGCTTTCCGGGATCACCGGAACCTTCATGACCGGTACGCCTTGGGTGAAGTCGAAGGGGTGGGCCAATGTGGTATTCTGCAATTCTTCGACCGAAAACATCGATATGATATGCGTCGGCATCAGCGTGTATTGGTTGAGGTTTCGGTCGAATATGTCCGTTGGATAGCGGAAATAGGTGTAACGTCCGTCAGTGATGTTGATTGCCGCGCCATGCTGTCCGTATAGGATCGTCTCGTGACCGGGAGCGTCGGTTGCGACGAGTGACATCAGTGACATTCCCCGAACCTCCGGCGGTGGTGCCACGCCGAACATCTCAAGAAACGTGGGCATCAGGTCGGTGGTTTGGGTAAGCCCCTCGCGCCGCTGACCGCCGCAATCCGCATGGTCTGGGTGAAACATGATCAGGGGAATATGTGCGACTTCGTTGTATACGGGCATGATATTCTTCGCCCAAAGGTCGTGTTCGCCCAAAAGAAACCCATGGTCAGTGGTGACGATAAGGGCTGTGTCCTCCCACAGATCGTTGGCATCGAAGACGTCCAAAATGCGGCCAAGTTGGAAGTCGCAATGGGCCAGCGTGGCGGCATAGGCGGCGCGCAATTCGGCAATCTCGCCCGGATCGCCTTCGAAGGTACCATAGGGCGGGTAATCAAGCACCGGGCCACTGTAATCGGTGGGATAGCCAGCGCGAAAGGCTTCGGGCACGTCAAAGGGTTCGTGCGGATCGAATGTTTCGATCTGCAACAGCCAGTTGTCGGCTTGCTTGTTCAGCGCGATGAAATCCAGACCCGCGTCAACGGTCTGGACCGCAGGGAAATCTTCATAGTCTCGGATAAAGTGCCGGTTCACCATATTGCGGCGATGCTTACTGCGTGGTGTATCGTCGAACTGGATCGGATGGTATTCTTGCTGCCACTTATCGAAAGGCGGGTCGACGTAGCCTTTCCAAGGGTCCATTTCCTGACCGCGGATGAACTCAAAGCTGTCATAGCGCGAATGATATGTTGCGCCGCCGTCTTTCCAATAATGCGAATGATCCGTGACCAGATGGGAATAGACGCCTTTCTCGCGGAACAGTATTTCAGGAAACGCATGATCAAAGGGTTCGCACGGGCCCCAAGACCGGTGTAGAAAATTATACCGCCCTGTCATCAGTTCGCGTCGCGCGGGCATACAGGGCAGACTGCCGACATAGTGATTGTCAAATGTCACAGACCGGTCGGACAACCGTTTGAAATTCGGCGTTTTTACACTGGTTCCACCATAGCATTCCAGCGAACGCCGGTTGAGCGTATCAAAAAGGGCAAAGACGACTTTCATGGACGCTGTCTTCTGGGTTTAAGTGGCGCACAAATCATGCGCGGATTGAAAGCCAGCAAGATCATGCCGTGGAGCCCTGATTCAGACCAAAGCGATCATAGATTTCGGCTGGTGCTTCGTGGCGCATCAACTCCTTTACAATGCTCGCGTTCATGCCCGCTTCAATTTTGTTATCGCGAAATGGTTTTTCCTGTTTGGGGTCAGTTGACAGATCATAAAGCCGCGTTCTGACATCCGCGAAACCCCCACCCTGCATCGGTGGGCGATTTGCATCGCTTAAGGCAGGAACTTTCAGTACTGGCGCACCTTTGGTAAAGTCGAAACCACGGACCAGTTCTGCATCCTCCAGCTCGCGCATCGCAAATAGACTGGTAGAGTGCATTGGCATGAGCGTGTACTCAAAAAGCGGTGTTTCCTCCATCTCATCGGGGTAGAGGAAATAGGTATGGCGACCATCGGTTGCATTTACCGCCGCGCCAAAGACGCCGTAGATCGCAAGCTCTCTGATAGAGGCTGTCTCTCCTCGGATCAAAGGCATAAAAGACGACCCACAAATATGGTTGTCTTTGGAAATTCCAAAGATGTCCAGAAAGGTCGGCGCTAAATCGGTCGTCTGGGTCAAAGCACCAATTCTCAGGCCCCAACTGTCTGGCATCACAGGGTCATGGATCAAAAGCGGAATGTGCGCGATTTCGTTGAAGAACGGCATCCTTAATTTGCCCCACCACTCGTGTTCGCCAAGCATAAAGCCGTGATCGGTTGTCAGCACAATTGTCGTGTCACGCCACATGTCATGGTCATCAAGATGGTCGAGAAGGCGCCCAAGCTGCTGATCACAAAACGCCACCAATGCCCCATAGTTGGCACGTATTTCCGCGACCTCAGTTTCGGAATCTTCGGATGAATTTCTATACTGTGGCCATGTATAAATTGGGCCAGAATACGTGGTCGGGAACGCTTCCCGAAAGCTTCCTGGCGCTGCGAAGGGTTCGTGTGGATCAAAGCATTCAAGTTGAAGAAACCAGTTATCCTCTTCTCCATTCGTATCAAGGAATTCCAACGCCGCGTCGAAGCATTTATGAACCGGAAAATCCTTGTCCGCCTTGAACTGTGTTTCGTTAATCATCCCCTGAATACGCATCGGCGAACGTGCACCGCCAAATTGCTTTTCGTGGTACTGCTCGCGGAACCGTTGCAGCGGCGGTTTCACCATGGCGACCCAGGCATCGCTTTCCTGCCCACGGATGAAATCATAGGTGTTAAATCGGTTGTGATAGGTCGCGCCACCGTCCTCGAAATAATGATTATGGTCGCTAGTCAGGTGCGTGTAGATGCCGTTTTCCCGAAGTTTCGCCACAAAACTATCGTCAAAAGGCTCTAGCGGGCCCCAGCTTCGGTGCAGAAAATTCAACCGCCCCGTATGCATGTCACGACGCGCGGGCATACAGGGCATTGACCCGACATAGTGGTTGTCGAACACTGCACTTTTTGCGGCGAGGCGGTCAAAGTTGGGCGTATCGATCGATCCGCCGTAGCAGCCAAGCGCCGATCGGTTGAGGCTGTCAAACAGAACAAAAATCGTACGCATTATTATGTCTCCTTTAGGGCCGACACGCCTTTCAACGCGGCCAGCCCTCGCCTCTTTGAAAATGCAGGTGTCGGTGCGCTTGCCACGTATAAGGCTGGTTCGGCCGCCCAATAAACTCAAGCCCGTCGAGCCATTCCAGGTCTGACCCATAAAGTTCGCCGCGAAGGGTTTCTGTCAGGCGCGCCTGCACATCGGCCACCTGCGATTGGCCCCCAAGGTTCACTAGCTCTTGCGGATCTTCCTGCAAATCGAAGAGCTGAAAGTGATTTCCAACGGCATAGTAAATCAGTTTGAACCGCTCATCTCGGACCATTCGGCACGCGGTGTCGTCTTCGCCCCATTCACCATATATATGGTCCTTGGTGTCACCGGAAGCCATCGACGTACCGTCGACTGACGCGGGGACGTCAATTCCGCACATGTTCAGCAATGTGGGCATCACATCGGCAAGCCCCATCAGGCGGTCGTCTGTCCCACTTTCGAATAACTGTGGAGATTCCTTCGTGCCCATAATGATCATCGGGACATTTGCAGAGCTTTCATAGAACAATCGCTTGGCCACGGTGCCGTGGTTGCCCAGCATGTCCCCGTGATCGGACATGAATACGATGATTGTGTTGTCCAGAATACCTTCCTGTTGCAACGTTCCAATCAGCCAGCGGATTTGATGGTCGATCTGCGTGCATAGCGCGTAAAAAGCGCGCCGCGCCTCTAGAATGGCGGGATCAGAGTGCAACCGCACCCGACCTTGCATCGCAGCCAGGGCGTACGGCGGGTCGTTGTCATTCGCGTGTACCCAATCACCGCAATATGGCGGGTCGATCCCGATATCGCGGTATAAATCCACATAGGCCTGCAAAGGCACGAGCGGGGGGTGCGGGTGGCGGTACCCAAGGTACCAAAAGGCTGGACGGGTCGGATCGCGCCGTTTGATAGTCCGCGCCATGTTGCGCGTCGCCCAGTTCGTTACATGCAGGTCTTCATCAAGGTGCCAGGGCCGCCAGTCATATTGGTTTGTCGACATCCCATGATCGTATTGACGCCCGGTGTGGCCAAGATCCCCAAGAAACATGTCATAGTCATCAACCATCCCGAATTGCGTCCGGCCTTCTTCGTCCAGAAGGACGCTGTCAAAACCGATGCGATCCCGCTGGGGGTAAACGTGCAGCTTGCCCACGGCGTCTGCCTGATACCCGGCATCGCGGAACGCTTGGGGAAGCGTCGTGACATCCGGTATCGGCATCTTTTCAGAAAACGTTCTGTCGCCATGGCTGCGCGGCGATTGGCCGGTCATCAAAGTGCGGCGGGCAGGAATGCACACTGGACATTCAGTATAGCAATTCGTGAACCGGGTCCCGGTAAAAGCGATTTCGTCCAGGCCAGGTGTCTTGATGATCGGGTGGCCCGCAACACCCAGCAATTCGGCGGGCCAGTGATCGGCGCAGATCAAAAGAACATTTGGCCGCTCTTTCACTCTCATCCGGTGTAACCAAGCAGACGCGGGACGAAGAGTACGAAGTCCTCCCAGATCGTGACGATCAGCAACGCGCAGATCAGAATGAACAGAAACGGTAGGACATCACGAATGATGTGGCCGACTTTTGCCCCGGTGACATTTGTGACGATGAATAACAGCATCCCCACCGGCGGCGTGACCAGCCCAATCATTGCGTTGATGACAACGATCACCCCGAAATGCACCAGATCAATATCCATGGCATCAACCGTTGGAATGAAGATCGGCACGACGATCAATAAGATTGGGCCGGGTTCAAGGACGGCACCCAACAGCAGGAACAGGACGTTAAGTGCAATCAGGAACCAGATTGGGGACAGTTCGAATTGTGCCATGAACGCGGCGAGAGAGCCGGGTATGTTCTCGCGCGTGATGACATAGTTGAACGCCATCGCACCCATAATCAGCACTCCGACTGCTGCGGTTGACCGCGAGCTGCTGCGTAGTGCACCAAAGAATGCTTTGAAACTGACTGACCTGTAAAACAAGACTGAGATCAGCAAAGCGTAAAACGCCGCTACTGCGGCGGCCTCGGTCGGGGTCATGACACCGCCATAGATACCGCCTAGCAGAATAACTGGCAGCATCAGAGCTGGAAAGGCCTCCCAGGTTAGGCGGGGAATGTCACGCAATGGCGTTGGTTCTTCCACCGGGAAATCCCGCTTGTGTGCAATATAGGCATTGGTGCCCGCCATCATCAGGCCCATCAGCAGCCCTGGCAAGATGCCGGCGGCGAACAGAAAACCGATCGAGGCGTCCGAGACAAGAGCATACATAATCATCGGTAGTGACGGCGGAATGATCGGGCCGACGGTGGCCGTCGCTGCAGTTATAGCGGCAGCGTAGGATTTGGTATATTTTCCGTCCTTGGTCATCATGTTGATAACGATTTTGCCCATGCCAACGGCGTCGGCGACGGCAGAACCGGACATGCCAGAAAAGATCAGGCTGGACACCACGTTCACATGCCCCAGCCCACCCCGGAACCGGCCGACCAGCGCCTCGGCAAACCGCAGCAGGCGATCCGATAAAGAGCCAACATTCATTATATCGGCAGCAAGGATGAAGAGTGGGATGGCTAAAAGGGTGTACGTATTGAACAGTCCTTGCAGCACGGTTTCGGTGGCGATTGAAGTATCCCAGCCTGCAAGGGCCAGGTACATGATGGTTCCAATCAGCATCGCGATGCCGATCGACAGCCCAAAGACCGTCAGAACGACCATCAGGATAATTGACAGTGTGAATGGCTCAAACATTGCAGTCGCATTCTTTCGTCTCGCCCAAAACCGCCGGATCATTAGGGTGGCCGCGCAGCGCATCCCAAGCTGACATCAGGCAGCGAATGCTGACCGCGATTGAGAACGGCACGTATATCGAGAAAAGCAGAGCGAAATTGACCCGCATATAGGCAGTTCTTTCGATCTGCATAAAGTTAATATAATCGATTGCTTGGGGAAGCGACCAAAGCATAACCGCGGCACAAAAAGTCTGGGCGATCACGTCCATAGCACGCTGAATGTTTCGCGGCATCGCCGTATAGACAATGTCCAACCGAATGATCTCGGGGTTGCGAACAACGAAGGCGTAGCCAAAAAGGATGCCCCAAAGCCACGTCATGGACACGTACTCAATGGTCCAGCCTACCGGCCAGCCCAGAATATATCTGAACCCAATCTGGGTAAGGAAGCAGACAAACATTGAACCAAGCATAAGCGCAGCAATGGCTTCCGCAAATTGCCGCCCCTTCTCAATCGCCTTTATCATCGTGGTTTCGCCCCTAACCGAATTGAAAAGGGGCGGCGTATTAGCCGCCCCATCCTAATCGATACTACTCGACCGCGTTGATCGCGTCGATAAGGCCTTCAGGCCAGTCTGACGCGTATTTGGAGTCCATGTAGACGCCAAGAACGTGGTTGCGGAATGCATCGCGATCCGGGTCGTATACATTTAGACCTTCGCCTTCGAAGAAAGCGCGCAAGGACTGCTCATCTTCAAGAATGCGTCCCTCGAACGCCTTGCGATACTCGACAGCACAGGAACGCAGTTTGGTTTGTTGCGCCTCAGTCAATGAATCCCACTTGGAACGGGAGACAGAAAACAAGTTGTTAGCGACCAGGTGGTTGGTCAAAACAATCTGATCCGTCACTTCGTAGAATTTCATCCGCTGGGTGCCGGTATAGGGATTGTCCTGACCGTCAACTGCGCCGGTTTGAAGAGCGGTATAAACCTCTGTAAATGCAACTGGCGTCGGATTGGCACCCAAAGCTTCGCCAATGAACTGCCAGACTTCGCCGCCAGGCATGCGGAGCTTGATGCCGGCCATGTCTTCAGGTGTTTTGATAACCTTGTCGCCTTTCAGATTGACTTGGCGCGTGCCAATATAGTTGTTGTCCAGAACGACGATACCAGCCTTGTCCTGAATTGTGGCGAGGAGATCCTCAAGCACACCCGAAGCCCAAACTCTGCGCATGTGGTCATAGTCGGAATACAAATAGGCAGTTGAAAGAATGCTAGATTCCGGAACCTGATTATATAGGTCAGGAATGGCAAGCGGGGCCATATCGAGGTTGCCGCGCTGCATCGCGGTCAGTTCGGTGCCCTGCTTGAACAATGTTGCGCCATGGTATGGCGTGAATTCGAACTCGTCGCCCAGACATGCGCCGAAGACGGTGTCGAGCATCGTTGCGCGATAGTGCGTGGCCGACATCGTGCTTGACCAGATAAGTTCAACTTTCTCCTTCGCTATGCCGGGTGTGGCCAGCATGGCAGCGGCACATAAGCCGGATGCGACATTTTTGATGATTGATGGCGTCATTATTTGGTATCTCCCTTGTTTTCTTGAGCGGTAATTGACGTTGCAGCCATTTTCACAAGGCTAAATTGGCCCATACACCTCTCCATAAATGATAAAATTAAAAGTACCAGATATTTTTAAAAATACCAACTATTATTATCTGCGCTGCAGAATTCAATAAGATTCAATGCGATGACTGCAAAGCGGTTGCGGGTGGTAATTATGAAATCTAGATGAATTTGCCGACGGTCAAATCTTGTCGAGATCATCGCTCAAACCGGTTGGGTAGATTCAGCACCCGCACTTTGGAACACAGCGGCCGAGTGGTTAAGCCCGCGTTCAATATGCAGTCGAAGGATATTTGTGGCGCGGGTTTCGTCCCGCCTTAGGGCAGCATCCAGCAGTTCGCTATGCTCATGAACTGCTTTCTCTCCGCGATGGGTCAGTACAAGCATCTGGTATCGCAGATATTTATCAAAAAGCACCGAATGAAGTGACAAAAGATTTTGTGACCCGCAGGCAGCGATCAGTGCTTTGTGGAATTCCCAGTCGTAGCGCTTCCAATCTTCCGTAGCGGTCAATTCACCATTCAGCATTTTCTTTTCCATGATGTGCAGCTTGTGATGCGCTGCCACCAGATTACCTTCCCAATCTGCATCCCCGTTTTTAATCGACAAAAGCAGAGCGTGGCATTCGAGCAGAACGCGCAAGTTCGCGATTTCCACAAGATCTTCCGGCGACACAGCCGAAACGAAAAACCCGCGTTGCTCTTCAGCATCGACAAACCCCTCGCTTGCCAAACGGTTCAAAGTCTCTCGTAAAGTGGACATGCTGGCCGAATAACGCTCTCGCAACGCTTCCAGCTTCAGCTTGGATGCAGGCGCCAGTTTTCCAAATATAATGTCATGTTTAATATTTTGATAAGTTGTGGAGCCAACTATGTTACGCGATTTTGCCATGGGCTTTGTATGATACCTTAATTTCTGCTCTTCATTTATACCGGTATGGGCAGCACCGCAAACCAAAAATACATCTGTTAAAATAAAAAACGTCTGATGATATTGATATTATCAAAAAAAATAGGTTAAGTATATCCGATACCAGAAAGGATTCCAACGTTGTCGGATATCACGCGAATTGCAGTTGTCGGCCTCGGCCTTATTGGGAAGCGCCATGCGAATATTCTGTGCAGAACGCCTGGCGTGGAATTGTCCGGCGTCGTCGAGCAAAGCGAAGGTGGACAACAAGAGGCCCGTCGTCTTGGTGTTCCCGTATTTGCGTCATTGGATGAGCTGTTGTCGAATGGTGGTTCAGACGGGATTATACTGGCGACGCCTACGCCTCTCCATGTTGATCAGGGGCTGGCTTGCATCGCGCATGAATGCCCGGTTCTTATCGAGAAACCAATCGCTGTAACTGCCGGCGAAGCCAAATTGCTGACCGATGCCGCGGCTGCGGCAGGAGTGCCTCTGTTGGTCGGGCATCATCGCCGTTACAATGGCATGGTACGTTCAGCAAAACAGGCAATTGACGATGGAATGATCGGATCCGTGCGATCTGTTCAGGCCACATGCTGGTTTTACAAGCCCGACCATTATTTTGACCTTGCACCCTGGCGCACCGAAAAAGGTGCGGGGCCAATATCTGTAAATCTTGTGCACGATGTCGATCTTCTGCGGCACTTTTGCGGTGAGGTCACCGAAGTGCGCGCCATTGCAGTTCCGTCTATTCGAGGTTTCGAGAACGAAGATCTCGCCACTGCCATTTTGTCATTCGCGTCTGGTGCCATAGCTTCGATTTCCGTGTCCGATAGCATTGTCGCGCCCTGGAGTTGGGAACTAACAGCGCGTGAGAACCCCGCTTACCCGGCAACAAATGAAAGCTGCTATCTGATTGGCGGATCGCAAGGCGGCCTGTCACTTCCCGATCTCCGGGTGTGGCGTCACGCGTCAAAGCCCGATTGGTGGACGCCGATTTCCGCCACGACTTTAACCTGTTCGATAGAAGATCCTTTGGCCGTGCAGGTGGGGCATTTCTCTGATGTGATCAGTGGTCGTGCAGCCCCTTTGGTGTCGGGTTTAGAGGGGCTGAAGTCCCTTGAAATTGTCGAAGCAGTTACCACCGCGGCAAGTTCAGGCAAATCTGTCCGCGTCGCAAACATCTACGATGCACAGCCAACCAAACACGCCACAGCGTCATTATGAACGCGGTTGCGGATATCGTGCAATGCTTTCCTGAAGGCGAACAACTGTGCATTTGACGGTTTCTATTTTTGAGATTGAGCTTCAACTCGTTGAACACCTTCACAGGAAACGCATTTGATTATGCAGCCCTAGGTCAGACCATTTAAGAGGATCCGACATGAAAACCTCTATTGCCACCGTATCCATCTCTGGCAACTTTTCAGAAAAGCTCGAAGCCATCGCCACAGCTGGTTTCGACGGAATCGAAATTTTTGA
>Ga0206130_10006613_pt1 | contig 13198 bp, 11 predicted proteins | sample Helgoland_Spring_9_FD_148637 | JGI IMG/M metagenome (GOLD analysis project Ga0206130, IMG submission 148637) | Pelagic subsurface seawater microbial communities from Kabeltonne, Helgoland, North Sea - Helgoland_Spring_Bloom_20160512_1 | ecosystem: Environmental > Aquatic > Marine > Epipelagic ... | reverse complement strand
ATTTATTCAAATTTGAGGCCAAATGGCATGGGCCTGAATCATTTCCAATAACATAAGAAGATTTTTTAATTATCCCAGCGAGTTGGCTCCAATTTAAATTTTTCATAATATGCCCTGGTATTGAATCTTCTAATTCTAATTCTTCGGGTCCCAAGACAACCACAACCTCATAATTTTTAATTATTAAAACTTGTGCTAATTTTTTAAAATAAGGCCATCTTTTAAGTGAATTTTTCTTTGAAGATCCAGGCAATAATATTAAGTAATTTGAAGAAATTTTATTTTTTTTTAACAAACCTCTTACATCTGTTACTAACCATGAAATATTTGATTTTATTAAGTGTTTAGCTTCAATATTATTTTTAATTAACATTTCTTTTAAACCCTGTAATCCAGATTTTTTATGATTTTCTCTATTAGTAGATACCCACTTTATCTTATAAAAAAAATATATTCTATAAATATAGGTTCTATATGAATTCTGCAAATCATAAATTTTAGAGAAATTTTTCTTTCTAATTTTTTTATAAAAATTAACATAATAAGCTACATTAAAAAATGGATGTCTATCATCTGTGAATATTTCATCAATATATGGGCATTTATCCATTAAATTAAGATAAAGCGTTGAAGTAAGCAACACTATATTTGAATTTTTATGATGCATCTTGATTGACTTTATTATTCCATCAGCTTGAATAAGATCACCAAAAGCTCCATGCTTGATAATTAAAATATTATTTTTTTTCATTAATTAAGTTTTTATTTTAAAAAATTTACTATTTCATCTCTTACATACTCAAAGGAAGGTTGATCACCCTCATCATTTATTACTTTTACCTTTGTTGAAAGTGGATTCCAACTTCTTTTATATCTATAGCAAACTCCTCCGAACCTTTTTGAGCCGTTATGCTCCGATGTCCAAACTAAATGAGGGGTTTTACATAGACTAGCTAGGTGTAAAAGTCCAGAAGAAGGACCTACACAACATTTTGAACTTGCTAAAATTGAACATAATTTTTCTGTTTCTAACCCTCTTAGATCTATAACTTTTTTAGGGCAGTATGATAATTCTCTAATACCTACTGCTGCAATTTTTAAACTTGGTAATGAGCTGCATAGATTATCCCATGATGCTAATGGCCAATTTCTCAATACTTTCTTTTTATTGCCTTTAAGTTCTGGAATGTATCTTGCATGAATTATTAGATCAAACTCATTTTCTTTTTTTTTCTTACCAAATGATATAAAATCTTGGTGAAATAGTCCTTGAAGCCCCTTACATCTGTTATCTGCAAGAAGGATATCTTGATCTTTAAATTGTGATGCCCACTTAGCGTAATTAAAATTCTTTAATTCATATGCATCAGAATCCCACGATAAAGCATCTAATTCTATGAATTCTGAAACAAAGTCTTTATATAAATATGCAGAAGAAGCTCTACCATAGACAATTGTATGCTTATAAAATTTTGAAAGTTGTCTTATATAGCCTTGCCACTGCATAAGCTCCCATCCAAACTCACCAAGAAATGGTCCTGCAATTAAACATTCGCTTCTTCCTTTAAAATCGTCAAGAGATAAAATAGGTTTCTTTCTCAAGAAATTTTTTACCTTTGGTTTTATTTGATTATATTTTTTTGCGATGCTCATTTTTTTATTTTTTTCACCATTTTTTTGTATATTTTTAAAGTATTTTCTAGCATTTTTTCTAATGTAAAATAATTATTTCTTTTTATTACTGGTGGTTTATTTATCCACTTACAGGCTAATTTAGCAACATTATTAATATTTCCAATACTCACTAAACCTTCCGGAAGTAATTCACTCAGCTGTTCCTTAACTCCACCATGAGAATATGCTATTACAGGAACGCCTAAACTTAGACTTTCAAGAGATATTCGACCAAATGCCTCTGGAACTTTTGTTAATGAGAAAACTAATCTTGAAATAGACATTATTTGTTTTAAATCTTTTCGATGACCAACAAAGGTAATATTCGCATCGAGACCATACCTTTTAACTTGATCTGTTAATTCTTTCATATATTTACTTTTGTTTTTCTCATCTCCGATTATAAGGCCATGAATATTCGGATATTTTTTTAAAATTTTATCAACAACCTTAATAAAGTGATCTTGCCCCTTGATTCGTGTAATTCTTGCTGGAATAGTTAATATTATTTTTTCTTTAGTTTGGGGAAATTCTTCATACCACTTAATAAGCCATTTTTTAGATGGGACATATTTCGGAGAAAATTCTATTTTTGAAACACCTCGATAATTAAGAAAGAGTTTTTTTTTGTCTACTTTATAATTTTTTAAAACATATTTTTTAATTGTTTTAGAGACAACTATTACCATATCTCCTTTTGCCATAATACCACTGTATTTATTTACAGAATAAGCCCCATGAAATGTAGTTATAAATGCTGGTCTAGTATTTTTTTCAACAAATCTCAAAGCAAAATAACACACCCACGCCGGTAATCTTGATCTGGCATGGACAACATCAATCTTATTTATTTTAATAAAACTAATAAGCTTTGGGATAGTAAATAAAGTAAGGAAGTTTTTTTTACCTACTGCTAATTTATAATGTTCTCCTTTATCATTAATTAACTCATCTACCATTCTTCCACCATTAGATATCACGATAGACCGATGTCCTTTTTTTGTTAAGAACTTATTAACTTCCACTGTACCCTTTTCAACACCGCCTGAGTTGAGATCTGGTAGAACCTGTAAAACTGTAATTTTTTTATTTAAAACCATATCTTTTTAATAAATTTAGCAACTACTTTTGCTTCATTTTGTATAGGTATTTTTCTTTTAATGTTATTTTTTATTACTTTTATCTCTTTAGATAATTTTGAATCTTGTTTAACTTTAAGATCTATAATTTCTATATCTGCACCACTTGCAAGGGCTTCAGTAATCATAGAATATGAATCATTCGTAACCCAAATATTCTTTACTTTATTGATGCGCCTATCAAGCCAGTCACTTTTTATTTTTGAATATTCATAGACTTTAATATTAGAAATTTTTAATTCATTTAATTTGTCTAAAAAATCAAATGGTGTCCTTCTTGACGTAGATAATAACAATCTTCTAAATTTAAATTTCTTTGAAATCTTACATATTTCTTCTAAGACTTTCTTTGAATCCCAAAAATAATGTTTGGAGGGGCCTCCTATTAAAATTAAACCTATATTTTCTTTTTTTTTAAGATTTGAATTGAATCTAACTAAACTACTTTGAGTATTTATAACATTAGCACCATTTTTTATGCCATCGTGTTTTGGGATTATGCATAAATCAAAAAACATAAGAGGTAAGCTTGGCTTCATGATGACTACAATTTTTGCATTCAAGCATCTTTTTACAGCTAATAAATGTAAATGAGTTTTATGCCCCGCACCTATAGCAATATCAGGTTTTATTATGCCTTCAGGTAACTTATAATTTTTAAAAATTATATTAAAAAGTGGATTGAGTTTACTTTGGACATTGAAATCAAATAACCTGCACTTAGTTTGATTCATTAAACTATCAACAAGCGCTAATGATTGTTTATCGTGACCTGCTTTTCCATCTGTAAAGCGCCAGATAACCTTAATTTTTTCATGTTTATTTATTTTCAATTAATTTTAATACCTCATTAGCGGATTTTGGTGCCATTGTAAGCCCATATCTATAGTGTCCAGAATTTATAAATACATTTTTATAATTGTTATCTTGCTCTATGAATGGAATATTTCCTTTAACGCCCGGTCGTAAACCAGCCCATTGCTTACAAGGCTTAAAATTTCTTAATTCAGGAACAAGATTGATAGCCTTTTCATTGAGTTCATTTGCCGCTTTTGGGGTGACTGTTTTATCAAAACCTACATTTTCAATAGTACTTCCCGCTAAAATAGAACCACATTTTCTTTGTAATAAATAAAAATTTTTTGAATATAAAATTTTATCTAGTTTAATTTCTGATTTTGGATATCTAATTATTTGACCTCTTATTGGATAAATTTTATTTTTGTAATAATCATTGATTTCCGAGCTCCATGCTCCTACCGTAGTTACAAAAAAATCACCCTTTATAAGCTCATTGTTTTTAGTTGGCCATCCATCTAAATACTTAGATTTTTTTTCTAATTTATGCATATTCACATTTTCTATAATTTCAATGCCAAGCCTCAAAATATATTGCTTTAAAGATTTCATTAGTTTTTTTGGGTTAATTTGCGCTACTGTTGCAAGTTCATATGATGGTCTATTGTTAAATAAATATTCGTTAATTGTAAAATTATTATTTTTTCCCCATTGCACAATTTGTTTTTTATCTGATGGATCAATACAAATCATTCCTGATTCAATAAATTCTGGATCTTCAAATCCAGCCTTTATTAACTTAATTGATAAATTCTTATAGAAAGTTAGTGCTCCTATGCATAAGTCAAATACCCTTGATTCATAATTCCAAGGCATTAATGGAAATATAATACCCGCGCCTGCTGCTGATGATTCTTCACCAATAACTGATTTGTCTACCAGAGTGACATGGTATCCATTTTCTTTAAGTTTAATTGCAGTTATACAACCTACAACTCCCCCCCCTATTATTACGGCTTTTAGAGCCACAAACTATTCTCCATTAATGGTATATTTTTCAAATAAATTTATGTTTTCTTGAGTGCCTATAATTACTAATATATCTCCAGCGGATAATACAATATCTGGTCTTGGCTCTATATTTTCCAACATATTAGGTCTTCTTATATATTGAATTTCAACATCAAAATTCTTCAAAGATAAGTTTGAAATTGAATTATTACAAATAGAAAAATATTCTTTTATTTCAACTGAGTGAAGTTGAGGTAAGTCTTGGCTAGAAGTCTCCTGATCTACATCCGTTGCCCCAGCAAAATATCCTCTAAACATTTTGTATCTTTCACTTCTAAAAATTCTGATTTTTTTAATTACATTACTTAAGGGTATTCCAAGTAGAACTAGGGCGTGTGATGCTAGCATTAAACTACCCTCTTGAACCTCAGGAACTACATCTGTAGCTCCTGCATTTTGCAATTTATTTACAGACGATTCATCTTTAGTTCTAACAATTACCGGTAAAATAGGATAAGACTCTCTGATAACGTTTAGTACTTTTTCTGTTGACCTATCATCTGTGTAAGCAACGATTACTGCCTTTGCTCTTTCAATACCCGCAGCTCTGAGTACGATTCTCCTGCTTGCATCTCCATACATAACATTTTCACCGGCTATAGAAGCATCACTTACTCTGTTTAAATCCATATCAATAGCGATAAAACTAATATTTTCCTCTTTTAAAAATCTTCCAAGATATTGTCCACTTCTCCCATAGCCACATAAAATCACATGTTCCGAATAATCATGTCCTATTCCTTCAATTTGCTTAACAAGAGTTTCTGATTTTTTTGAATATCCTTTAGCAATCCATCTAGCAATTCGACCATTTAATGGAATTAATATTGGTGCTATAAGCATAGATAGTAAACATACAGATAATATTATTTGAAATATATCTCCTGTAATAATTGCATTTTTTTGGCCTAGCGCTAAAATCACAAAGCCAAACTCCCCAGCCTGAGATAAGATTATTCCCGTCCTTATACCTACACCTAGCTCATATTTAAACATGGTTGTTAAAGCAGTAATTAGAATAATTTTAAAAACTGTGAAAGTTAAGAATAATAAAATAATTAGTGAGAAATTATCTTTTAATATTGAGATATTTAACATCATGCCGACACTTATAAAAAATAAACCTAATAAAATATTTCTAAATGAAGTAATGTCTGATTCTACTTGGTGTCTATATCGAGTTTCGGAGATAATCATACCCGCCAGAAATGCGCCTAAAGCATAAGATAAACCAGCCAATTTAGTGACATAAGAGAAAATAAGAGTGATCATTAAAACATTTAAAACAAATAATTCTCTCGATTTATTTTTTGCAACAACATCAAACCAAAAGTTCATCACTGGTTTACCAGCCTTAAATACAACAAATAATAAAAAAACAATTTTCAATAATGCAAAGACAATCAATTTAAATAAATCCGCTTCTAAATTATTAAATACAGGGATCAATATCAAAACAAATATCACCGCAATATCCTGAAACAATAGAATCCCAATAGATAGTCTTCCATGTCGGCTATTTAAATCTGATCTCTCAATCAAAATCTTAGATACTATTGCTGTAGATGACATTGTAAGTGCTGCGCCAATAATAAACGCTGAAGGTAATTGCAACCCAAAAAAAACACCACACATTATCACAACGAGAAGTGTTATTAATACTTGGGACCCCCCTAAACCAAACAATATATTTCTCATTGAATTTAATTTAGGTAAACTAAATTCCAAACCAATTGTAAACATTAAAAATACAATACCAAATTCAACAAAATGACGACTTGATTCAGAGTCTGGAAGAATTCCTAAGGCATTTGGACCAAGAACAAGCCCTACGACAAAATATGCGATCATTGGTGGTAATGATAAATATTTAAAAAGCGCCACTAAGAACACGGAGCTTACCAATAGCAAGATTATTAATTGAAGAGATTCAAACATAAACTATAAAACCTTTTTTATATTCTTTATTCTACTATCAATCCACTCTATACTTATGTAATTGTAATTAAAATATTGCTTAAATATGTCATCAAAAAGAATAAAACTTGCTCAAGATGTTTTAAAAATTGAAGCGAACGAAATATTAAAAGCTAGCGGCAATGTATCAAATGAATTCTCTGAGGCAGTAGAATGCATTCTTGGCTGCGAAGGAAGAGTTATTTTAAGTGGTATCGGTAAATCTGGACATATTGCAGGAAAGATTGCCTCTACTTTTTCAAGCACAGGAACACCATCTTTTTTTATGCACCCTGGTGAAGCAAGTCATGGTGATCTTGGTATGATTACTGAGAAAGACATAATAATTTTTCTTTCTAATTCAGGTGAAAGCCAGGAACTTATAGTACTGCTTCCACTTATTAAAAGGATAGGAGCAAAAATTATCAGTATTACAGGTAATACTAACTCTACTTTATTAACAGAAAGCAATATTCATATTAATTCCTCAGTTACAAAAGAAGCATGTCCTCTCGGTCTTGCTCCAACAGCAAGCACAACTTTAATGTTAGCTTTAGGGGATGCGCTCGCAGTTTGTGTTCTAAATGAAAGAAATTTTAGTACAGAAGATTTTGCGAGGTCACATCCAGGTGGTTCCCTAGGAAAAATCATTCATGTTAAAGATATTATGATCAATTTTAAATCTACACCAAAAATTTATCTTCAATCCACAGTTAAAGACGCGATAGAGGAAATAACAAATAAAAAATTAGGTTTTACAGCAATCATTGATGAACAACGAATACCAAAAGGGATATTTACTGATGGTGATTTAAGAAGATCGCTTTTAAACAAAACTAGTCTTAATACGCCTATTTCTAAAGTAATGAAAAAAAAACCTTTCACTTTAAGTGGCTCACAAATGGCAACTGAGGCACTTAAACTTATGGAAAAACAAAAAATTACATCTTTTTTAATTATTAGTGAGGATATGTCATTACTAGGCTCATTGACATTACAGAGTCTTTTTAAAGCCAAAATTTTATAATTAATATTTATGAACTTATTATCTACAGCATTTGCTTTAATTTTTATGGCTATTGTTACACTAGCTTCATTTTGGCTTAAAGAAGAGGTCATAAATGAATATAAAAATTTTATAGTCAGTAAAAATAGTGGTCCATCATTTTTCCTTAATGACTTTACCTCAACTCAAACAGATAAAGATGGAAATTTAAAGTCTTCGCTTAAAGCTGACTCTATGAGCCATTTTAAAGATCAAAATAAAAGCTCACTATCTAAACCTTTTTATACTAAATACAAAAATAAAAAAAAACACTCGACTATTTACAGCGATATAGGTTTAATCAAAGAAAAAGGTGAGGAAATAATTCTTAAAGAAAATGCTATTCTAATTAGGCTTCCGACAAAAACAAAAAAAGTTTTAAAACTTTTTACCCATGAACTCAATATCTATTCTGAATTAGACATTGTTACAAGCCAAAAAGCTGTGAAAATGATTCAAGAACCAAATATTGAAATAGATGGAGTTGGAATGAAGTATGATAATAAGGATGGTATTTTGAAGCTTTTAAGTAATGTTAAAGTTCGCTACGAAAAACCTAAAGGTGATGAAAGATTCAAAAATTGAATATACTTTTTAAAAATATATATCTTGCTTTAGCAATAGTAATTTTGTTTTCTAATATTTCTCTTTCAGAAGAGGCAGATAGTGATAAACCTATAGAAATTGAAGCTGATACGATGACAGTTGAAGAAACAAAAGATACTAGCACATATGAAGGAGATGTCATTCTCACCCAAGGATCACTTATAATCAACGCAGATAAACTTATCATTAGAGAGGATAGGCAAGGTTTTAAACATAGCACCTCTATCGGCAATCCAACAACTTTTAGGCAAAAAATGGAAGGTTCTAACGAGTATATTGAAGGTAAGGCTCTTCGAATTGAGTACGATGGTCACATGGATAAAATTCACTTATACGAAGAAGCTTTTGTAAAAAGGGGAGATGACGAAGTATGGGGTGACTATATTATGTATGATGCCACTAGTGAGTTTGCTCAAGCACTTTCTAGAAAAAATACGGATGGCTCAAAGAAAAAAAAGGGACGTACAAAAGCAATAATCAAGCCAAAAAAATAATGCCTACTTTAACAATACAAAATTTAAGGAAAAGTTATAAAAAAAATGTTGTCGTCAAAAATGTTTCTTTAGAAATAACAAGTGGGCAGATAGTTGGACTTCTTGGTCCCAATGGAGCAGGTAAAACAACTACCTTTTATATGATAGTTGGTTTAATAGCTGCTGAGCATGGAAATATTTTATTAGATCAGAAAAATTTAACAAAAACTCCTATTCACATGAGAGCAAAGCAAGGTATTTCCTATCTACCACAAGAACCTTCAATTTTTCGAAAGATGGATGTAACTGAAAATATCATAAGTATATTAGAACTTCGTAAATTAAATAAAAAACAAATTCAAGTTGAACTTGAAAGACTTTTAAAAGAATTAAATATTCAACATATTAAAAAAAATACAGCAATCAGCCTCTCTGGAGGTGAAAGAAGAAGAGTAGAGATTGCAAGGTGCTTGGCTAATAACCCAAAATTTATTCTTCTTGATGAGCCTTTTGCAGGCATTGACCCAATTGCAGTCATTGATATTCAAAAAATTATCAAACAACTTGCATCTAACGGAATTGGCATATTAATTACTGATCATAGTGTAAGAGAAACTTTGGGTATCTGTGATCAAGCATATATAGTCAACCAAGGTGAAATTTTTGCCCAAGGCTCACCTAAAACTATTGCCCAAAACCAGAGAGTAAAAGATATATATTTAGGTGAAAATTTCATACTTTAATATGAGGTTAGGCTTAAATTTAAGATTATCTCAATCCCTAAAATTAACACCACTCCTTCAGCAATCAATAAAACTTCTCCATGCATCTCAATCAGAACTCAATGATTTAATTGAAGAATACATGGCAGATAATGTATTTCTTAGCACAAAAGATAAAGCACTATTGTTACCAAAAAAAAATTCAAAACCAATACATTCAGAGGATAACAGTTATTATGATATTTTTAATAATGAATTAAAAAATCAAAGTCTGAAGGAATATTTAGTAGAGAATATTGCTATTTTTAATTTTAGTGCTGAGGATCAACTTGCAATATCGTATTTAATAGATTCAATTGATGAGAATGGATATTTAATTGACTCTTTAGAGGAAATCAGGAACTCAATCCCACTTGAAAAAAAACAAAATATTCAACAACTTGAAAAGCTATTAAAGATAATACAAAATTCTACGCATCCTGGAATCGGCGCAAGAAATCTTTCTGAATGCCTTTTTATTCAATTAGAGTTAATTGAAAATCAAGATCAAATTTGTAGCCTTGCTAAAGTATTAGTAAGAAATTATTTAAATATATTAGCAAATAAAAATTATGCAGCCTTGAAGAAAAGTTTGAGATGCAGTGATAAAAATCTAGAGAAAATTATTGCCTTAATTAAAAATTTAAACCCTAAACCCGGGCTTATATTTCAAAAAGATAATAGAACATCATACTTAGCTCCAGATGTCTTTGTTAAAAAAGAAAATGGAAAATGGGTTACATCTTTAAATGAGGAAAATAATATTAAACTTTCACTAATTGAAAATGCACAACTTCTTATCAAATCATCATCTAATCAAGAGTTAAAAGAAAAATTTCAAGAAGCAAAATGGTTGGTAAAAAATTTAAATGAAAGATCAATTTCGATTTTAAGAGTTGCTAGGGCAATTATGCAAAATCAGATTAATTTTTTGGAACATGGAGAATCTAGTATCAATTCATTAACATTAAAGAAAATTGCATTTGATCTTGAGATGCATGAATCAACTATTTCAAGAATTTCTACAAGTAAGTTTATTGCCACACCACATGGAATGTACGAAATGAAGTTTTTCTTTAACTCTTCAGTTGGGAATGAAAGCCCAGATGTTTCATCAAGATCACTTCTTAGCAAGATAAATGCTCTTATTAGCGATGAGAACCCAAAAAAGCCTTATTCAGATTCTGTGATATGTAAGATTCTAAAAGACGATGGAATAGATATTGCTAGAAGAACTGTTGCAAAGTACCGCATCAAATTAAAAATCTTGCCCTCTAACCAAAGAAAAGTATAAAATATTTATATGAAAATTAATATAATAGGACATCATCTTGATATTACTGATGGCTTAAAAAATCATATTGCTAAAAAACTGAAAAAATTAGAGGGCCATTCTCAAGATATTTTAGAAATTAAAATTATATTGAGTGTTGAGAATATTACTCATAATGCTGAAGGAAATATTTACCTTCACAAGACTGATCTTCATGCTAAATGTTCGAGCTCTGATATGTATGAATCAATTGATTTATTAGTTAACAAACTCGACAAACAAATTATTAAGCATAATGACAAAATTAAAAGACATCCATTTCATAACAATATCAAAAGAACTGATTTTTCAGCTGAAAATTGATTTAATTTGAATTTTTTTTGTTTATTAAAGCCACATTATTTTAATTTAAAGATTTCTACTTAATATGAACCCTTTTTTAGTAAGAGATAGGTTACCTGATTTTTATGGTATCAAACCTAAACATGTCATTCCTGCAATAGATAAAGTTATTAAGGAAAATTTCAAAGTTATTTCAAAGATTGAATCTATGAGTGAATCACCCAATTGGATGAACTTTATAGTTCCCTTAGAAGTATGCAGTGAAAAGCTTGACAGAGTCTGGTCTTACATTAATCATATTAATGCTGTTAAAAGCTCAACATCATATAGGAAGGTGTATAACCAAGCGCTTGCTAAGGTTACAGAATATTCTACTCATTTAGGTCAAAGTCATATTCTTTATAATAAATATAAAAATATACTTCTAAATAATAATCAACTATCTCATTCACAGAAAAAACTTATTAAGAATGAAATTATATCGTTTGAGCTTTCTGGTGTTGCTTTACATGAAAAACAAAAGTCAAGATTTAAAGTAATTCAAAGCAAACTGTCAAAGCTATCATCTTCTTTTGATGAAAATATCTTAGATTCTATTAACAATTTTAAATTAGTTATTTCAGATAAAAATTTATTAAAAGGAATTCCAGATCATGTTGTTAAATCTGCTCATTTAAAAGCTAAAGATAAAAGAACGAAGGGCTTTTTATTTACCATTGACTTTCCAAGCTATTTACCAATCATGCAATATGCAGATGACCGTAAACTAAGAAAAGATATTTATACCGCATATAATACAAAAGCTTCTTCGTTAATGAATAATAAGTTTGATAATACAAAAAATATAAATCATATACTCAAACTAAAATATGAGATGTCAAAGTTACTTGGCTACTCAAATATCTCATCAATGCTCTTAAAAACTAAGATGGCTAAATCTTCGGAAGAGGTTATATCTTTCTTATCAAAACTTACAAAAAAAGCAACGAAATCGGCCTTAGAGGATATTGATGATATTAATGATATCGCAAAAGAATTTAATATTACTAAAGTAATGCCATGGGATATACCTTATCTTTCTGAAAAACTAAAAAAGAAAAAATTCAGTATTACTGATGAAGAAATTAAACAATATTTTTCTGTTAATAACGTATTGCATGGGCTTTTTAATATTTGCAAAAAGATTTATAGCTTAGATATTCATGAAACAAAAGCATCAACATGGCATGAGGATGTTAAATTTTTTGAAATATTTAATAAAGAGAAGCAGTTAGTAGGGAAATTCTATTTAGATCTATATGCGAGGAAAGAAAAACGTGGCGGTGCCTGGATGGATGAAGCCATTTCTAAATATAAATTTATGAATGAAGAAGAAAGCCCCGTTGCATATCTGACTTGTAATTTTACTCCCCCATCAAATGGTAAAGCATACTTAACACATGATGAGGTTATCACTTTATTTCACGAATTTGGACATGGGCTACATCATCTTCTAACTGAAGTAACAGAATATTCTATTTCAGGAATAAAGGGAGTAGAGTGGGATGCAGTTGAATTACCTAGTCAATTTATGGAAAATTATTGCTGGGAATGGTCTGTCATAAGAGATATGTCTTATAACAAGAAAACAAATACCTATATACCTAAGAAGCTCTTTAATAATTTGTTAGAGTCGAAGAATTTCCAATCAGGTCTACAAACATTGAGGCAAGTTGAATTTGCATTATTTGATATTAAACTTCACACAGAATACTCACCGAAGAATAGAAGTTTTATGAAGATTCTGAATAATGTCAGAGCTCAAGTTTCAGTTGTAAATACACCTACGTGGAACAAATTTCCCCATAGCTTTAGTCATATTTTTTCAGGAGGATATGCTTCAGCCTACTATAGCTATAAATGGGCCGAGGTACTTTCTGCTGATGCTTATAGTTTATTTGAGGAAATCGGAATTTTATCAAAAACAGCAGGTAATAAATTTAAAAAAGAAATTCTCTCTAAAGGAGGGTCTCGAACTGCAATGGAATCTTTTATTGCTTTTAGAGGAAGAAAACCAAAAA
>Ga0206130_10006608_pt1 | contig 13206 bp, 16 predicted proteins | sample Helgoland_Spring_9_FD_148637 | JGI IMG/M metagenome (GOLD analysis project Ga0206130, IMG submission 148637) | Pelagic subsurface seawater microbial communities from Kabeltonne, Helgoland, North Sea - Helgoland_Spring_Bloom_20160512_1 | ecosystem: Environmental > Aquatic > Marine > Epipelagic ... | reverse complement strand
GTAAAAATGTAATTGTATACTATAATGGTTGAGATCGTAGAAATAACACGAGGCGGAAATAGGTGCGGGTCAGTAAAACGTGGCGGAAATAGGTGCGGGTCAGTAAAACGTGGCGGTGGGATGATTCCCTACAATGAAGGAATTGGAGGGATAAATGACGTACGTACGGCATTGGTGTCTTCTAGACTACTTGGTGGAAAAAAACCCACAAAGCGAAAAAAAAACACAAAGCGAAAAACTTGCAAGAGGAAAAAATAAATATCTTCCTATTTTATAAATGATATTTCAAGAACTTTGCCAACCTGCAAAATTGTATCTTATTTTAGCAGTTTTTTCTTTCCTGATAATTACAGTAAGTAATTTAGGAAAAGATACAGATTATTGCATCGGTAGTTTCGGTTGTTATGCTGAGAATAGTATTTACCTGTTTGTATTTCGTACAATATATATAATATTTTGGACAGTCATATTAAATTTAATATGTAGAGGTGGTGGCTCTTTATTTTCCTGGATATTGGTATTAATACCTTTTATTTTGCATTTTCTTATAGTCGGTATAGCATTCACGTCATAATAAATGAATAAAATATATTATATTTTTGATATAATATATTCAAACACGGATAAAAATATATGATTAAAAATTGATTATTAAATCATATAAAATAATAGTATCATAATTTATAACGAATATGGAACCGACTATCAAAAACATTTCCGTTGAAGAAGATAAGTATAAATTTACTCTTGCTGGTGTAAATGTAAGTTTGGCGAATGCTCTACGAAGAGTCATATTAAGTGAAATATCGATTACTGCTATATTTACCGAAACGTATAATGACAATGATTGTAATATCGCGATAAACACTACCCGTTTACATAATGAAATTATTAAACAGCGTCTCAGTTGCATACCAATTCATATAGAAAATCCCGATATTTTACCGGGAAATTATATATTAGAAGTGGATGTGTTGAATGAAACTGACAGTATACTACTGATAACAACTGAACAATTTAAAATAAAAAATAAAGCGAATGGCAATTATTTAACAAAAGAAGAAACCAAACGTATCTTTCCTCCGTGTTCAAAAACAAATATGTATATTGATTTCGCAAGACTTCGCCCCGGCGTTGGAAACATTGTAGGTGAACAATTGAAATTGACCGCTGAATTTTCTGTCCATACCGCAGGTGAAAATAGTATGTTCAATGTAGTTTCGACGTGTTCTTATGGAAATACAATTGACAATATTAAAGTAAATGAAGTATGGGGCGAGTATGAAAATAAATTACGTTCAGAGAATACAACAGATGAGGATATCAAGATACAGAAACAGAATTTCTATATTTTAGACGCCCAGCGACACTATATTGCAGATAGTTTCGATTTTTCAATACAAAGTATTGGTATTTATAGCAATAAGGAAATAGTAAAAAAGGGATGTCAAGTTATTATTAATAAATTAAAAGATTTCATCACTATGATAGATTCTGATATTGTACCAATTAAACAAAGTGAAACAACGATGGAACATTCATTCGATGTAATACTTGAGAATGAAGATTATACGCTAGGTAAGATAATCGAATATTGTTTATATAGTAAATATTACAACGGTGAGGGTACACTCGCATATTGTGGATTTAAAAAATTTCATCCCCACGATACTGAAAGTGTTATTCGGGCCTCTTTTAAAAAGGCAGGTGATAAGAATTTACTAAGAACTTATCTATATTCGTGTTGTAATGATCTTAAGGATATTTACGAAAAAATACATAAAATGTTTTGATGGCACAAACATAAAAAGTTTTAGTATTATAATATAGTAATGACTTGGATTACTTTCATCGATAATATTGAAGGTATTAAATGTCCAAATAAAAAAAAATATAATCTGCATACTACCAAATTATATACACCTATTATTCACAAAGCACATATACTAAAAATTATAAACTATAATACATTATTGTTAATTGCAAATATAGGTACTTTTTTTTCTACTCGTAGAAAATTTTATATAAAAATAAAAAATTTGGATGAAAATAATGCAACAAATGAACACATAATCTTTAATACTATATCGGTACTATTAATAGGTCAAAGAGTATCAGTGAAGGATCTTATTGTTTCGCGGGAAGGTATGTTTCAAGCGGATATATATTTAGGTAGGCAATCAATATACGATATATTAATGAATTTAGGAATAATTTCAAAGAAACCAAATATATCTTTCGATATGTAATATAAAATATATTGCATAATATTATATGGAAGACCATAAAGAAGAATCAGTCGTTATTCGAAGAAATAGTATTCAAGATTTGAAAGCTCATATGAGCGATCAAGATTTTAAACAAAAACTGAGTATGTACATTGCATTTGGTATGGAATTTTATCGTGTCATAATGGGTTCATTTATAGTATTGTTTGTTCCGCAACAATGTGGAGATGATATTTGCAGCCTAACTGCAAATATTAATACTGGCGATATTTTAAAAAATACTGCATTTTCTTTCAATATAATCACTTTTTTTGTATTCTTACATATGTATTATAGTGAAATTACAAGAGAAAATACTATGATCAATTATTTGCACGTGAATCCTGAAAAATCACGCGACAATGAATCTGTAGGCGAATCAATCGCCATTTTGCCAGTTGAAAAGGTAAACCAAATACACAAATTAGATAAGTATTATCAAACCAGTGGTAGAGTTGCAATGGCAACTTTTATGGTGAATTCTATAATTAGTACTATAGTAGTGTTATCCCAGTATCTAGACGATAAGACACTAACCGTTTTATTAACAAATATTTTATTTATGAGTTTAAAATTGTATGATACGAAGGTAATAACAGATACAGATGAGCACATTTTTCTTTCTGCTTATTTGACAAGGAAAATTCAATACAACGATGCTGACCCAGATCAAGTAGAGGAATGTAGTGAAAGCCTGACTGATAATGTCAGTGAGAAAGTTTAATTCATAATATTCAACGTTTGATACACAAAAATAAGGACCATACCCTTATTTTTGTGCGAACTAAAAACTACAAGTGTGTATAAAAATTGAATAAATATTATATTGTAATCGTTATTATAATATTTATTATTATGGAACGCCGCGTGAATGGAAAAGTAGAAACTTATATAACTAATTTCAAAACAAATCTTTGCAATAAGATAAAAAATATAGATCTACCACCTGACAATCAAAAAGAATTATTGGAGTACGTCTATGATTATGATCGTTTGTGTTTGTCAAAAGAAGATTTTGTTAAGAGAAAACGAACTAAAAATGCGATACCCGGGTTAAATAGGTGCAATGCCAAACGTGCAAATGGCGAACAGTGCACCCGGCGCCGCAAAGATGATTGCGAATTTTGCGGAACACACGAGAAAGGCAGACCACACGGGCTAATCACAGCAACTAACGATAACGAAAAAAAAATGAAAAAAATCGAGGTCTTTGCAAAGGAAATTATGGGGATTGTTTATTATTTAGATAAAAACAATAATGTATATAACACCGAAGATATTTTGAAAAGTATTGAAAATCCAACTATCATTGCAACCTACGAATTTGTTAATGATAAATATATTATTCCTGAATTTGGACTATTTTAGTTTGTTATTTTACGTGATATTGATTCTTTAGTTATATCTTCTCTATTGTTTAATATAAACTCATTTGCGTGTTCGGCTCTATCCATATCACCTTGGAAATATTTAGCCAATATTTGTATTAAATATTTTTTAGTAATGGGTTTTTTGATAGTTTTCTGATTATAACATATTTGCCCATCTTTGATATCAACACAATCTATATCGTTTTCTTTCATCAGGTCTATCAATGTTTCATTGATTTTTTTTTTTTCAACTTTTCGAATATTTTCCTCTTTTTTAAGTGAACGAATTTCGTTGTCTAATTTTACCCACTGTTTAATATTATTAACTAATAGTTCTTTTGTGTTATTCATTATAAATAAATAAGATATTTATTTGTTTATATTTTTATAATATATTATATAATGATATTTACAAATTCTAGAACAATTAGTAAAAAAAACCAACAATCTGTGAATTATTCAATATCAAATTTAAAACCGTTGCCTTATGATAATAAAAAATTATCTAATGTAAACATACAGACATCTACCACTAGTAATATTCCTAAAATATTATGGGGTCCGCCGATATGGGATCTCCTGCACTGTTTGGCTGAAAAAATAAAAAATGATAGTTATTCATCATTGAAAACAGATATATTTTTCCATATACAATCTATTTGTAATAATCTACCCTGTCCATCTTGTTCTGTACACGCAACCCAATATTTACAAAAAGTTGATTTTTCCAAACTTAGAACAAAAGAAGATTTTAAAATGATGCTTTATAATTTTCATAATGTAGTTAATAAACGTATAGGTAGGCCCGAATATCAATTCAACGAACTAACTATGAGATATAATAACAAGGATTTTTATGATGTTATCAACTCGTTTTTTAAATTTTTTGAAAATAAACATAAAACTGTAAATATGTTATCAAATGATATATACACAATGCGTATCTCTAAAAATATTAAGTCTTGGTTATCAGCAAATATTAGCCATTTTGGACGATAAAATATAATAAACAATATATTCATTATATTTTAGTCGAGCACTTTTAATAATTCTCCATTTTTATATACCTTGCACGAGTATTTAGTAGGACCAGCCTTTTTACATACTTCATTGTTTTTATAACCTGGGAAATATTGCAAATGAGGAGAATTGGTAGAGTAAATTATTGTAGACCATATTATGCCAATTATAATACCAATGAAATAGGCAATGCCACTTTGGTAGGTGGTATAGCAGTATTTCAAATCTAACTGTAATAATTTTTTAATACTACTAAAGATGTTTGTATTCCAGAATATATCAAATGCGATTAATAACATAAAAAACGTGATTGTTGAAATATTTTCATTCAATGCTGGTAGATTTGTGAACATTGTTGGTAAAAATTTTATAAAATCCGGTTTAAGCATTTGCCACGGGGTTATTAAACAACTATTCAAACTGGGAACATTTGGGAAGTGCTCAAAGTTAACATTTGTATTGATGAATTCTTTGTCTTTTAAAACAATTGTTGTAAATAAATAAAAAAATGTATATGCTAATATTGTTTCACCTACCGGAATATGTCGACTGTCGCTACCGCTGAAAAATACGAAATCGCAAACCGCATGTTTGTCTTCGGGTCGCACTACATCTAAATTTAAATTATTCCCAACACTAAATGCGGTGAAAATTGATATCAATAATCCAAATAGGTAAATGATACCTCTTAAATCATTGTTGAATATTGAAGACAGTGTAAAGAAACATATAAGTATAAATGGAGACAATCGTAAAAAGAGAAATATGAATGATGATAAGTTGAGATTCATGTATTTCCTTAAATAGTATATATTATAATCAGGTATAATATATATTTCAAATTCGTTAATTTATTTATTTGGTTTGTATTTACATTTATAAGTTTTTTTTTTGGGAACTTCACACGTATCATTACTGTTGACCCCAATCGTATATAATATTGATTTGTTATTTGATTTTTGAAGAACAAGACTCCATAAAAGCGACATAGATATACCAATTGCACTGGACATTATTATTTGATTCGACGTAAAACATTTATTTTCCGCTAGCCAGAATATATCTTTTATTATTACTGTACCCATTATGAATATATAAGCAAAATTATTAAGAACAAATCCATTATTTAGCATAATAGATACTAAATATACAAATGTATATAACAATATGATTGGGTTCAGCGGTAAATTGAAATTTTTAGAGATATCGTTTATAGTAAATGGCGAGCATACTTTATTATTATTTTCATATCGGGTTATTGTAAACGTATTGTTAATAATAATACTTGACATGATAGCAAATAATAGTCCTGCTAAAAATACTATACCTTTCAAATTTTTAAATATAAAGGAATCCAACAAGAAAAAACTAATAATTATTATAGGTAAAAAGCTATTCACATATGCATAACTCGGATAAAATAGATTCATATATATATATTAAAAAGATATTATATGAAGATGTCTTTGAAAAACTCTTTTCATAATTTGCGATTTCCGCAAACAATACATCATTCTTACTAATCTTGTAATCTTATGTTTTATGTTTCATTCGTCGTTATATATTTTGTTCCGTTTTAAATCTTCAAGGGTGTAAACGTCATTGAGATGCATAATTATATGTATAATAAAATATAATATAATTATAATATGCCTACTAAAAATAGTAATGGAGAGATTGTATTCAAGGATTATCCGGATTTTAGACCGAATTTAACACCGAAAGAAATATTTCAGTTGGGAAGTTTTGGCGGGACATATTGGAGACCGATACACTCGTCAGTTACAAGTAAAAAATATAAAAATCGTCATTTAGATTATCCGAAATCTTGGTGGAAAGGAATATCAGACGATTGGCTAACCAGTCATTGGGTCGAATACAATAAATCCATTAATAAGTATAATGTTGCAGTAGGAACAACGTTGGAATTTTGGGAAGAAAATAAATGGATAACTAAGAATCATCCGTATGGATGGGTTCAATGGTATTGTGATTTCTATCAAGGCAAACGATGCCCAGATGACGAATGGCAAATAAGTCGATGGAAAAAAACAGCTGGTCCTAATAGCAGGTTCAGAAAATGGTTAATCAATATGATTAATGATAAAAATACAAAATATAATGATTATGAGGTTAGTCCTAAAATACGACAAACTTTACAACATTGGGGGTATCAACTAACCAGTAAGGATTATAATAAATGTAAATAAAAATTATATTTTATCTATCTCTTTTGCATTATAAATATATAGAAGTCATATAAAACTAATTCTATATTATAATATAATTATGGGTATACCCAGCTATTTCTCGCATATTATTAGAAATTATTCCAATATTATTCGTAATTTAAAATATTTCAATAATGAAAATATTCAATTTCAACATTTGTTTATGGATTGCAATTCGATTATATACGATGCCGTCGGAGAGATAGATCCCAATGCTGCGAATTTCGAAGAGAAAATAATCGAAAATGTAATTGAAAAAATTAATTATTATATAAATATCATTAAACCACAACTTTCTGTATTTATTACGTTTGACGGGGTAGCTCCGTTAGCAAAAATGGAACAGCAGCGAAGCCGACGTCATAGAAGTAGCTTTTTGAGTCAAATTGATTTTAATGAACCCACTGACAACAAAAAATGGTGTACATCTGCGATTACCCCAGGTACTGATTTCATGAATAAATTATCTGAAAAAATAGAATATGCTTTCTCTTTTGTTGAAAAAAAGTATAACGTGCAAGCAATTAATATATCATGCTCGGATAACCCAGGAGAAGGTGAACATAAGTTATTTGATTATATTAGAAAAAACAATTTACAGAATGATAATATTGCCCTGTATGGATTAGACTCTGATCTTATTATGCTGTCCATATTTCATATACGTCAAACGTATAATATATACATATTCAGAGAAGCACCTGAGTTTATTAAAAGTTCAATACCGGTTTCAGTATTGAGTGATACAAATGAACCCTATTTTCTTGATATACATCGATTGTGCAATAGTATTTTAAGCGAAATGAATTGTATTGATACAAATATAAGACGCGTATATGATTATGTATTTATATGTTTCTTTCTGGGAAATGATTTCTTACCACATTTTCCAGCTATGAATATACGCACACACGGCATTGATACGTTATTAACATTGTATTCACAGACAATCGGCAAAAAAATAAACCTGTATATATTAAATGAAAATAATAAGATTAACTGGAATTGTGTTAGAATGTTATTATATGATGTTTCCAATAAAGAAAGAGACTTACTAATTGAAGAAATGAATAGTAGAAAACGTTATGATTCCTTTAAATTTCAAGAAACCACCGTTCAAGACAAAGAACGATTATTTCAAAATATTCCAGTCTTATATAGAAAGCAAGAAAAATATATTTCACCAGATATGGATTACTGGGAAGATAGATATTATAAAACATTGTTCAAAGAAATTCCAACTGGAGAAATGATTAAAGACGTATGTATGAATTACCTGGAAATGTTAGAATGGGTATTCAAATATTATACCGGGGACTGCGTTAACTGGCGAATAAAATATAATTACCATTATCCGCCATTGTTCAAAGATTTAATTCAATATATTCCTCACTTTGAAATGGATTTTTTAGCTATTAGTAATAGTAAACCATTTCATCCCTATACCCAATTATCATATGTTCTTCCCGTAGAAAGTCATTACCTTCTTCCAGAAAAAATAAAAAAATTTTTAAGTGAAAATTACGGTGAGTTTTATAATAATAAAATTAGTTTCGAATGGGCTTTTTGTAAGTATTTTTGGGAAGCGCACCCAATTTTACCCGGTGTTCCTGTATCTATTCTTTCTTTATGGAATAACCAGTTTGAATTGTTTGTTTAATTAACCCGGAGATGTCGTGAATGCGAAGGTTATTGCGTGATTTGATTATTTCGCCATACCCCGATAGGAATGTGATTCCTAAAATGATAAACGATGTTATTTTTATCAATGAGTACTTTTTGCCCGTTGATGATGTGAAGTTTCACATCAATATCAATAGCGTTATTTTTATAAAAAGCAATATCAGATAGAAGGTGAAAGTGATTAAAGTGGTTATTTTTGAAAAGAGAAAATTGTTGATGAATGGAGTTAAAGTTTTTGAAGAAAAGTTCCATCATTTCCGCGAATTTTTGTAGGTCATTTATCCGATTGCAGTTAACGAACTGGTTGACGTCGAACTCCTTATTCGCGTTTACCGCGTTGCGCATTATATAAAAAGCAAACACCATAAATTTGAGATTTTTATTGGATAGGTCGTCGTGTTCGTTTTTCTTAGAGTTATCACTACTCGTAATGTCGATATTCGAGTCTAGCTGCTGTATCTCGGAATAAGATGTTTGTCCACAGTGGTCCTCGGTTATGTCAGATATATCGTTATCGAGTTGAGTATCAGGATCAGAATTTGTTTCCCCCCCAGCCTCAGCCGCCGCCTTGTTCGCGGCTTTTTTCCCGACCTTAGTCGCTTCGTTGGCCGTCTTTTTTTCGGCCTTGTTCGCGGCTTTTTTTTCGACCTTAGCCGCTTCGTTGGCCGTCTTTTTTTCGGCCTTGTTCGCGGCTTTTTTTTCGACCTTAGCCGCTTCGGCTGCCGCCTTTTTTTCGACCTTAGCCGCTTCGGCTGCCGCCTTTTTTTCGACCTTAGCCGCTTCGGCTGCCGCCTTTTTTTCGGCCTTAGCCGCTTCGGCTGCCGCCTTTTTTTCGGCCTTCACCCTGGCCTTTTCTTCTTCTTTTTGTAGTTTATTTTGATTGCGAAGAGCGTGGCCCTCTTCCTTTTGCTGTGCTGCATATCCCCCGATAGAGACAGTCGTCGTCGTATTGTTATCAGCTGACATCGTTTATTAAATAGTGTATGAAGTGTTCATTAATAAAGATCTTGATAGATTTTTTTTTTCAATTTTTAACAAAAAAGCGGTTAGCATTACATAAATGGATAAATATGCAATCCCTCTTGCCTCAATATCCCACTCATTTCTGGATAAGTGAAAACAGCAATGTTCTCTACATACTATTATTTATAAGTATATAGTAGATATAATGTTGTGTGTTCACATTGATATACGACTATGGATAGGATAGTCGTATCTATTCTTATTTGAATAGACAGTGGAGAACTTTGTGGATTTTCTTGTGTAAACAAATCATACTATATATTAAGAATATGCAAAAGAGAGATTGCGGAACTAAAAGGTGAAAGTATGTTGATCTCCCCCAGTAGGATACCGATCAATCCCGCATCTAATGGTTCTGAATAACGAACGATTTCGCCTACGAGAGAATAAAAATGAATTATCGTCTTTAACAGTTCGGTTGAATGCCCCCTTCATCCAATATTACACCGGATCGATGGACCCAGCCATAAATCAATATCCCACTTATTTCTGGATAAGTAAAAAAGCCAATGTTCTCTATCTACTACTTACAATAAATATCTAGTAAATATAACACAACCATGATTGTGGTACGGAGTGAGTCGGATGTAAGAGTATATTCTACCTATTTATAAAAGTAGTATAAGGAGAACATTGCAGGTTTCAATATATAACAACTACAATTTACGAGAGGATTCCAGAGTGGTCTGTGTGCGCCCTTATATAGGAGTCTATAAAATTGATTCGGCAATACTAATACTCCATTCCTTATTTCAGTATGTCGCCTCGAATTCGCCAAACGGATAGAGAGCTGAGGGTGGTGTGGTGCAAATATCAAATCCGATTAGTTGATCATCAAAAGGCCAAGGCGTCGTACGAATGCGCCAACTCGTTGGCGCAGTGGGAGCGAATCAGAGAAGAGATAGAAACGTGTCGCCGTCGGGAGATTTCTCTCTTAAAGCCGACCCTTACATTCATGTCAGGTCGCCCATATGCCCCGTTGGTATCGCACCCCGAGTCAGATCCCGGTCGGAAGTCTCCGCCCCAGAGAGCGGTACCGGAGCCGCCTCCGCTGCCGAAATGATTCTGATGTTGATATCTGCGGGATGCAACGCTTATTTCATAAATACAAAACCCCACTTTGAGAACACACCCCATCTATCATTTCGCAATAAATTGATGAAACATTTTGTAGAAAGGAGATGGTAAGAATAAGAATAAGAATAAGAATAGTACTAAAATGAGTGAACCGGAAACCGACTGTTGCATATGCATGGAAGAGCTAGGAAAAACGAATATAACAACAACTCCTTGCGGTCATACGTTTTGTTTCTCTTGCTTGATGAAAAGCATGGATATGAAAAACACGTGTCCATACTGTAGAACGAATTTGAGAGAAGAAGAGGATATAATAGAGGAGTCAGACGACGAATCGTACCCAGACGTGGAGGACGATGACCCTCCAAGAGATGGCGAATACCATTGGACATTGGATTGGGAAGACATGCGGGGGTTGGACAATACGCGCAACCCGTCGTATGGTCTCACCACCGTCGATGAAGTCATGGAGTTCATCTCCGAACGCAATATGACCCCCCGGGAAATCGTCTCCTCGATACTCTGGAGATATGATGACCCCAAGGAGGTTCGTGAAATAGAGAGAAAAAGCCGCGCGTTAAGTAAATTCCTGATAGATAATGACTATGAAAAAAGGCTAGAGTGGGGGGAGCGAAATGGAATGATGGAAGAGGACCTGCGCCGCCATAATAGGAATCCGCCAGCCACCGCATATCTGCATGGCTCAGATGTATAACTTTTATTTGTAAGAATAACACTGTTTTTTCTTTTACCGGGTCAATCCAGTGGCCACTCGACCCTCGATATCCGACTCATTTCGGGATAACTCTGGATTCTTCTTTCCTGCAGGGTCTCGTTCGTATCCGCCGCGCCCAAATGAAGAAATTCGCAATAAAAATATAAAGATTCCGTGGTTTACCTGTATAGTGTGGGCCATTATGTTTTCGGCGATAATGACAGCGTGTTGCAAAAAAAGTAAACAAAAGCCGAAATATAAAAAAAGAGAATGTAAAATTTGCAATAAAGAGTTTAAAACAGACGAACAGCAGGAAAAGCACAATCTATCCAGAGAACACAAGAACTTCATGGAAATAGAAGAGATGGTGTGGAACGAACTCAGTGTCAAACGGCCGGGTGTACAATGATATGCAGCGGCGATGCGTTGCATATCATATCATTTAGTGGGCATTCTGCAGTCGACATTGTACCCCTCGCGAAACACGCGCGCTAATCTTCCTCGTCGCAGGCATCGCCGCAGATAAATTGTCCAGTCCCTTTCATCTGAACGATGTCGGTATCCTTTCCGCAGAGATCACATTGAGCACTTTTGTTATGCGGTTCTTCTTCGATAAATAAAATGTCTCCCATTCCGTCATCGTTAAAATACCCATCGCATAAGCTACATTTCACCCATTGTCGCCCGTCTTCGTAATTTTCTTCCGTATCTTCTTCGGGATCCCAGTCAGGCGGATATCTTTCGCAATCCATATTCTCACACAATCTAAGGGTCGGGGGCGCCTCTTCTGTCCGCGGAGGTACATTGCTCGCAGTTGCGACTTCCGAACCCGTTTTTTCAGCTGCGGTCTCCATTATAATATTCTATATAGTAAAAAAATATTTATATCCTTTTACTATAATTCGTGCGTGCACATAGATATCTACACGCGGTATACTTTGATAATACCAACAACATACCCTTTACATTAGGCAGCGCTATTCGTACAAAATGTATTTATTTATGAATTCGGTTCTCTCTTCGGGAGTAAGTAATCCAAATAAGAGGCGGTTCCGGTGAGACACCTCTTCGGTGAGCAGCGGGCGTTTGAAGCACTTGTGAAAGCAATGCACGATGTCTTTATTGGACGCATTTTTCAAACTCGTGTGTCTTCTCAGAATGTTTTGGTATTTGGGGTTCGTTTCGGTTGCCGACAGCGAACGATTATTCACAAAATACATCAAATCGTTAAACAACACCCCGTCGTTGTATTGAGAATGATACATATTGTCTATTATCCCGATGTCTTCGCTGAAACTGCGAATGTCGCGCAGCAGTTCCCTAGACTGAGGCATCCGCGCATACGGCATTATATGTTCGATTAAAATCGTTAACGGAATCTGTTTAAATATAGGGGACATTTCGATATTTTCATTCATTATACATATACAACAATACTATTTATATTCATTCACTATTTACCCTACCGAGACCCTACCGAGACCCTACTGAGACCTTATCGAGACCTTATCGAGACCCTACTGAGACCCTACCGAGACCCTACCGAGACCTTATCGAGACCTTATCGAGACCCTACTGAGACCCTACTGAGACCTTATCGAGACCCGACCGAGACCTTATCGAGACCCGACCGAGACCTTATCGAGACCCTACCGAGACCTTATCGAGACCCGACCGAGACCCTACCGAGACCCGACCGAGACCTTATCGAGACCCGACCGAGACCTTATCGAGACCCGACCGAGACCTTATCGAGACCCGACCGAGACCTTATCGAGACCTTATCGAGACCTTATCGAGACCCTACTGAGACCCTACCG
>Ga0206130_10006607_pt1 | contig 13207 bp, 12 predicted proteins | sample Helgoland_Spring_9_FD_148637 | JGI IMG/M metagenome (GOLD analysis project Ga0206130, IMG submission 148637) | Pelagic subsurface seawater microbial communities from Kabeltonne, Helgoland, North Sea - Helgoland_Spring_Bloom_20160512_1 | ecosystem: Environmental > Aquatic > Marine > Epipelagic ... | reverse complement strand
GTGAGTGTTTCCAAAACGGGAACAGACTTGTGATGAAATAATTATCACGATCTCGGGCCGCGTGATCCGTTTGCCCCGCCAAGAATGTGAGCACTCTGAAAGTGATCACATTGTGGGCGCGCCAGGATTTCTAGAATCAAAATAGTGAGGTTTGAGGGGTGAAATAGTGAGATTGACCACACGCCGCGCTCGGCCGGCCTAACACGGAAACGCGACCTCGGGCAGCGTCATCTGCTCCGCCAGCTGCGGCGCTCGGGGCAGGTGCGCCGGCATCGGCGGGTGCGGCAGCCCGCGCGCGTCCAGCGACTCGGTCAGCCGGCGCCACGCGCGCGCGTCGGCCAGCTGGCGCGCCGTGTGCCGGTAGTTGCCCTTGTCGTCGAGCAGCGCGCACGCGCTCAGGATCTGCATCTGCCGGCGCCACAGGAGGGCGCCCTCGCGCTCGTCGAAGCCCGAGTAGTCCTCGTCGCGCGCCGCCTTCTCGAGCCGCTCGCGCTTGTCGTCGTGCAGCCCCACCTTGGCCTGCGTCGCGCCGCGGCGCGCCATGAACTGCACGATCTCGACCGGCCGCGTCTGCCCCATGCGGTGGACGCGGCCGGAGGCCTGGTCCACGCTCGCCGGGTCCCACGGCAGGCTGCCCACGCTGAAGAGCACCTCGCAGCCGGGGCAGAGCGTGATGCCGATGGCGCCCGCGCCCGACAGCAGCAGCACGCCCGACGCGCAGTGCAAAAAGTCGTGCACCATCTGGCCGCGCGCGACGCCACTCAGGTGCCCGTCGTACAGGAAGAGCGCGCCCACGCCCTTGTCGTCGAGGTACCGCTCCAGGATCTTGAGCTGCGTCACGCACTCCGAGTACACCACGATGCGCGGGTGCCCCGCCGCCTGCCGGCTGCGCAGCATGCGCAGGATGAGCCTGATGCACTCGCTCGGCGCCGCAACGGCCTCGTCGTACAGCGTCGGGTTGCTCTTGAACCCGGCGGCGCCGTGCACCCCCAGCAGGCCGCAAAACTCGTAGTGCCCCAGGGCGACCGTCGTCGTGAAGACGGCGCGCTCGCGCTCGCCCCACTTGCCCTGCGCCAGCTCGCGCGCCTCCGTCGCGTTGCCGGCCACCACCTTCTGCGCGCTCGCGAGCATCTCGTTGTGCGCCATCACCACCGACGCGTTGGTGCGCCCGTCGGGCTCGCGCCCGATCCACGGGTCGTACTCGAGCAGCGCGTACCGCTTGGGCGGCAGGTTGAGCACGTCGGCCTTGACGCGGTCCACGAGCCGCGCGTGGTACTCGGCGATGGCCGCCTCGTTGAGCACGCGCGCGTTGCGCGCCTCGACCAGGAAGGCCGGCTGCTGCAGCTTGGGCGGCTGCGCGTTGAGCGCCTTGGCGAGGTGCGCCATCTGCTTGGGCTGGCTCGTGACGGGCGTGCCCGTCAGGCCGAGCGTGTACACCGAGTCGGCGCAGAACATGGCCACCACGTGCCCCGTGATCGTGGTCGGGTTGCAGCACCTGTGCAGCTCGTCGACGACCGTCAGCGCGAGCGCGGGCGCGCGCCGCGTGAGCAGCGCGAACATCGGGTGGATCGGCGGCAGCGCGCCCTGCAGCTGCTCGCGCCGCGTCGCGTCCGACGGCGCCACGCCGTGGTGGAAGCGCTGCATCTTGGGCTTCTTGCGGTCCTCCTCGCTCGCGCCCTGGTACACGAACGTCTTGAAGGCCGCCATCAGCACGTCGGGCGTCGTCAGCACCACCTGCGCGGCCTCGATCGCCGCCTCGGTCAGCTGCGCCTGCCTGTGCCCCACGAGCACGCGGTCGCCGAGCGTCGTCCACGTGCGCAGCGCGTCGTCCCACGCGCTGAGCACGGCCAGCGGGCACAGCACCACCACCTTGGCGGCGTCCGGGTCGGGGCACTTGTTGAGCACCTTGGCGATCGCGAGCACGGCCGTGATCGTCTTGCCCAGCCCGAGGTCGTGGATGGCGAGCAGCGCGCTCTTGCGCTGCTCCCACGGCGTCTCGCGGTGCTTCAGCAGCAGGCGCTGCGCGGCGACCACCTGGTGCAGGTGCAGGCGGCGCGGCGCGCCAAACGGGTCGCGCATCTTGAGGATGCCACGACGCGCTCGCGCGCTCGTGGCCTCGGAGCACACGCTCTGCTCGAAGCGCCGCATCATGTCGCGCGCGTGCGCGCGCGTCTCCGTGTCCATGTCGCTCCACTTCTTCTGCTTCGTCATCGGCACCCGCCGTGCGCGCCCACGCGCAGCCGCACCGCGCGTGCGTGCATGGGCGCTAGCGTGGGTTGCGGGCGCGAAACTTGCGACTTGTGCTGCGCGCTACTGCGGCGCACGCGCAGTAAATGGCCGACGTGGCCGCGTGGCACGCGCTCGCCAAGCTGCACCACCTGGACGAGCTGGAGGTGGCACGGCTCATGACGTGCACCCCGGTCGCGATCACGCAACAGTGCAGACTCGACGCCGCCGCGGTCGACCTCCGCGAGGCGCACCTGCAGCGCGATCACGAGCGGCTGGCGCAGACCTTTTGCGAGCTGCTGCGCGCCGACCTGGCGCCGAGGCTCGGTTGCGGCGCGCTGTGCCTGGCGACGCTCATGGTGGCATTGGAGCGCGACGAGGGACTCACGCCGGACATGGCCGTGGCCGTGCGCCTCGCGCGCGTGCTGTCGTGCAAACTGGAGCGGGTGTACGCGTTTTCAAAGTTGTTCAAGGAGTGAATAAATCTGCGACTTGTGCGTGTGTGCGTGCGTGTGGGCGCGTGTGTGCAGCATGGCGCACGCGGCATTGCTCAACCACGTGAAGACGCTGGAAAAGACACTCCAACTGATCGAGACCGAGGAGGAATTCTTTAAAATGTATGACGCACTGCGAAAGCACAAATCGGAGTTTCTGCACAATCGCACACAGCTGCTCGCGGCGTGGAAGCGCGGCGGTGAGCTCTACACGCTCCAGATAAAGGAAACTGATGAACTCTTCGACAATTTCACCCTCCGCAAGAAAATTGCAGTTTTCACAGACCCACAAAACCCATCCCCGTCGTGGCTCAACCTCCCCGTCTTCTGCTGGCGAGACGCTGGCGACGCTTGCGTCATGCTGTGGACCGCGCCGCACATCCGCAGGATCGGCCTAGCAAAGGAGCTGCTTGAGCTCCTGGGAATTACACGTGCGTACAATGTCCTGCCTGAGAGCCGGTCGTTCTGGGAACACCTTGCCATCGCAGAGGTCGACCGTCTTCCACGGAGCGGGGAACCGCTTTAGCATGGAGCCATCGATCTAAGCCACACGGGAAGAACAACTAAAAGGGCGCGTAGGAGGGGGGTGTTATGCAGGTGTTGCGTCCGCCCTTTTTTTGTAACTTGTAACTTGGATGCACCCACAACCCCCGGGCGCGCTCCCAACACACACACGCACACACGCGCACACAAACGCGCACCATGGGTGGAAGAGGCAACCCGGGCGGCGTGCGCCAGACCACGCATGATCCGGCCACGGGCGTGGCCTTTCCCTGCCACGCGTCGTACGTGCGACCCAAGAAGGGCGTGTGCGCCCTGCCGCGGTACAAGCTCAAGGTGCCCGAGGCGCTCTGCGACGACTGGGGGATCAAGTCCAAGTGCATCACCTACCCCACCCTGGCCGCGCTGGTGGCGTCAGACCTGTACAAGCGGGTGGTAGACAGCGAGATGCGGTTGAACAAACACGGCATCAAGCGAGTCAAGCGCACCAGGGAGTGCAGGGACGCCACCGTGCGCGAGTACGAGAAGCTGGTGCGCGACGGCGTGCCGATTCCTTCACAGATCGTGTTCCGTTCCCCGTCGGCCACCTGGTCGGTGACGCGCACCTTTGGCACTGGTTGGACGTTCCGCAGCACCGCGCTCACGTACGAGGACGCCCTGCGCCTCTACGAAGAGTGCGCCAAGGTGCGCAGCGTCGCCGAAGTGGTCGGAAATGCCAAGCCAACGCCCAGGGGCTCCAAGGCCCCGTTCAGCCGGAAGGTCCTTGCGCGCGCCGACGACGAAGGTGCTGCCGAGAAGGAGGTGATGGTGGAGGCGGTGGCGGTGGAGGACTCGGACGAGGAGATGGACACGGAGGAGGTGGACGGGTACACGGTCCGGGCGTCGCGGAGCGGTCGGCCGACGAAGCGGCCCAACCTCTACATCAGGGAGCCCGCGCAGCCGCCGCAACCCAAGCGTGCCAAGGCGGTGGTGGGGCGGCCCGTTGTGGCCGTGGCCGTGGACAGTGGCGACCCTTCCGCGTCCGGCTTGACCGACGAGCCCACGCCCGTGTACGACGACGCGGACGCGATGCGCTCGCTCAAGACGATCCGCCAGCGCATTGCGCACCTTCTGTAGCTGGTGTCACCGTCGCGAGGACGTGGCGCTGCATTACGCCCTGCGGCGCGCTGTGCCTGGCGACGCTCATGGTGGCATTGGAGCGCTGCCCCGCGCCCGTGGGCGTCACGGGCAGCCGCGCGAGCGACGGAAGCATCACACCTTCCCTTTTCTTAGTAGATACAACCACGCCACACGCGACATTGTTCACGATTTAAACGTCGTTAAGGCGCGCACGCGCACGCTCGGCCTGGAGAAGCTGGGAGTACTCCAGGCTCGATATGACCCCGCCCCCGTCCCGTGCTTTCTGGACCAGCTGGGCATTGTCGCTGTAGTGAAGCTTTGCGCGATTGACAAGGACAAGCGCCCTCGGGTTCTGTTCCACGGCCCACCAGGCGAGCTGCCAGTAGGCGTCGTAAGGAAGGCCGCCGTCGTCGTCGTAGTCGAAAGAGCCATCCGACGACGACGACGACGACGATGGCTCTTCCACGTACTGCATGTTTCTGTAGTCTTGCTGTATGGCGAACTTGGCGAGCTCGACGTAGCTCCACCCACCGCCCCCATCCGGCGCGTTCCAGTCCCCCGTGTCATTGCTGCCCTCGACCCTAACCCACTCGAACACGCTGGGATCTTCCCGTATGGCGAACATGGCAAGCTCGGCATAGGTGTCGGTGCGTGTGCTTGAGAGGAGCGCCAACGCCGAGGGGTCGCGTTGCAGGACAAACTGGGCCAGCTCCTTATACTGGAGGGGGTCGTCTCCCTCCCGCAGGTGCTGTATCGTGTGCGAGTCTTGTAGCAGGGCCATCTTGGCGATCTCAACATAGTCGGGATGGTTTGGGGGGACGTATGCAAGCGTCGCGGGGTTGTGCTGCACAGAGAGCCTGGCGAGCTCGGTGTAGGCCTCGTTGTTACGATCGATGTAGCTGAGTGGGGCGGGATCTCCTCGCGTGTTCACGGCGATGCGCGCGATCGCGAGATAGTCGGGGTGGTCCAGAGGCACACACGCCATTACGTTAGGGTCGATCTTTGCGCACTGCTTGGCCAGCGCGCCATACCAGGGGAGTGGCTCCCCCCGGTTGGAACGGTATTTGGGATCGGGGATAGGTGCCCCGCGGCGGCGGAAGCGAGGGTTAACCAGGTGAAAGTCAGAATCACGCGAACCCTGCACGCTCCAGAGGCCCCTCATCAGTGCGTCCGCCATCGCGCGGCACGCCGCGCGAAAGTACCACTTGGCCGTCGTGGGCGGCACCCACGGTCCCGGGTGCGCCTCGTAGTGCTTCCGCACCGCCTCGAGGCTCGGAAAGGTGCCGTAAAACCCCATCCGGAGGTTGACCTCCTCGTAGAGCAGGCCGTCGCGGCACAGGGCCCACCACTGCTTGTCGACGCGGCACTTCTCCTCCAGATCGCGGCACGGGTCGTCGCTGTCCACGAGCGAGCCGACGATGGCCAGCAGCTCGGGTGGCAGGGCTTGCATCCCCGTGCCCGTGGGCGTCACGGGCAGCCGCGCGAGCGACGGGAGCATGACTCCTTCCCTTTCGTTAGTATACACCCACGCAACACGCGATATTACAAGCCGTTTACCTCCCAACCGCGTTCAAACGCACGACTCCTCGTTGTCCGACGGCTCGAGCATGTCGTGGTAGTCTTGCCGCGCCTTGGCCACCTCCGCCTCGTAGTTGCGCTGCCGCCACTCGGCGGGCGCAACGTCCCGCCCCTCGCTGTCGGGGCGGTACTCGCCGTCCGAGTTGTACTCGGGCGTCGCCTGCGCGCCGGGCGCCGCGTACTGGTCGTCGTCGTGGACGTCGCGCGACTCCGGCGGCTTGAGGTACGAGAAGAAGCGCCCGTCCGCGTGCTGCCAGGCGTCGTACTGCGCGAGGTCGTTCATCTTCCGCTTGGCCACGAGCGCCGCGCCGCGCGGCTGGCGGCCGACGCGCGCCGCCGGGCCGTCGGCGCGCGTCGGCCGCTTGCGCTTCTTGTCGCCGCCAACAGCCGCAAGGGCGGCGCGCGCAGCCTCCATCGCCAGCTTTTCGGCGCGGCGCTCGGCGAGGACGCCCATGCGCTTCAGGAGCCGCTCCGGCAGGGGTCGCGCGTACTGCGTGGGCACGCCCTCGCGCCCGTGGCAGTAGAGCGACGTCATCCAGCCGGTGGCCTGCACGACGTCGCCGCGGTCGTACCAGCCAAGCGCAACGCCGAGCGGGGGCACCCGCTCGTCGTGGGCAAAGGTCGGGGGCGCGTCCACGTTTGTGTGCAGATCCAGGTGCCAAAGGTTGTAGCCGTAGTCGAGCGTCCTGGCGAGGACCAGCGTCGGGTGCTTCACCAAGTACCCGAATGGGACGCCGCGCTTGCGGGCAACGTGGCTGATGAAGTCGTCCCGGTGCGCGTGTGGCGGCGCGTCCAGGCCGCTGTGCGAGAGCGTCTCGATCTGGCCGTGGGTGCGAATGACGTCCCAGTCGTTGTCGTACAGGCGAGGGCCCAGGAGCTCGTGCTTGGACACGAGCACCTTCTCGCCCCCCGCGATCCACACCAGGTCCGGCAGACGCTTCGAGAAGTCGGCGCAGTGGCCATTGACGAGCTGCGCGAGGCGCCAGAGCGGCCACAGGCGGTCCACCTCGAGCGCGTCGCCACGAGCCCGATGGGGGTCGGACTCGACGGTGCACGCAAACACGTGCCCCGAGTGCGGGTCGCGCACGATGAAGAAGCACGGCTTGCAGCCAAAGCCCAACCCGCCCACGAAGCGCACGGGCCAGTTACCCTTGTACGTGACCTCGGCGTCGTACGGCGTCTTGGTGGCGGCGAACTGCGCGGCCACGGACTTGGAGACGCGGCGCAGCGCGGTGCCGAGGACGAGGCCGGGGACGGTGACGTTGCCGCGCGCGTCGCGCACCACGTGCTCGAGCACGGCCCGCTGCGTGTCGTCGCACAATGCGTGCCACGACATTTCTGGTGGCACCCAACCGGGCGTGGGTTGGCGATTCCAGGGGCGCGTGCAGGGATGCAGGGAGGTCCAAAGTTGCGCAACTTAGCGAGCACGACAACCGTGCCACCGGTGGCACTGCGGCGCCACGATCGGAGGCGTGCTTGGACGACTCACTATTTTACCCTTGGAAAGTCACTAAACCAATTCTAGAAATTCCGCCGAGCCCACAATGTGAGCACTTTCAGGGTGCTCACATTCGTGGTGGGGCAAATGGATCACGCCGGTCGAGATCGCTCTGATTATTTCATCACAAGTATGGTCCCCTTTTGGGTGCGGGTCTGCACACCCTACCACCTTCCCACCACACAGTCCAACCTTCCCACCTTCCCACCACACAGTCCAACCACAACCTCACTAACAAACAGTGACCCTAAAGTTACACAGTCGTATTTTAGGATCACTGTTTGTTAGTGAGGTTGTGCGCTCTGCGTTCGCACCACAACCTCACTAACAACCAGTGCCACTAAAGTCTCAGACGTGTGGGGTTCCGGATCGCGGGTTACGGGTGGACGTCAAGCCGCCGTCGGCTTGGTTCCGCCCGCGCAGCGCGCGTGGCACCGGTGGCGCTCAACGAGCTCCCACAAGTTGCAACTCGCGGGTGGGCGAGTTGGAGACCAGCCCCAAACAGATTTGTTCACGTCGACACACTCGCGCCCTCCCCCGACCGCCCAGATTTGCGACTTGTAACCAAGCGGACCGACGCGATGGGTGCACCGGCGCGTCGCGCAGCGCGTAGTGGCACCTCGCGTCGAATGGGGGCTTGGTTCAGCAAAGCGGACCGCGCCCACTCGAATGTCACAGCCTGCCTTCGCCACTTGGACGCGCCCCAGCCGGAGCCGGAGCCGGAGCCGGAGCCGGAGCCGGAGCCGGAGCCGGAGCCGGAGCCGGAGCCGCACGCCAAGGAATCGAGGCCGCCGCCACTCGCATCCCTGGTGTTCTACGCGATACTGACGATGCACAGCAATCACGCGACGAGGTGCGCGGCAATAAAGAGGACGTGGGGCGCGCATCTCGACTGGCACCAGCTGGTGTTTTACTCCGACGAGGCCGAGACGCGCCTTCCGCAGCTTCACGTCGTTCCGCAAGCCGCTGCGGGCGTCGAGCTGTTTTCGTCCAAGTATTCCGCCGCCCAGGACAGGTTCACGCACCTGGTCATGCCCGACGCCGTGCGTCGCATGGCATCAAGAAACATGAGCTGGCTCTTCTGGGGCGACGACGACACGTTCGTCTGGCCAGAGAATCTGCACGCCCTGCTCGCGCGGCACGACTCGTCGCGCTGGGTCTGGCTCGGTCAGGAGTGCGGATCGGGTCGCGCCGAGCGGAGCTCCTTCTGTGGCGGCGCCGGCTTTGCGATGTCCATGCCGCTCGCCAGGGTGGCGGCGTGCGTCGTGCCGCAGTGCCGGCCGCACAGACAGCTCGCGACCGCGTACGACCGCCGGATGGGCATGTGTTTCAGGGAGCTGCTCAACGTGAGCGTCACCGATTTGCGCGAGTTCAATTCGCAACCGCCGCACTGGTACATGACCCGCGTCGGGGGGCGGGACCGGCCAACGGGCTTCGGGAAGGCGGCAACGTTCCACTACCTGAAAGCCGACCCGCGCGCGGTGTCGCCAGAGCACTACTACACGGCGTTGTGGTCGTTGACGCGCGCCGCGTACCGTGCACGCGTGTAGCTCAAGCGCAGCGCGCGTGGCATCGCTAGTCTGTGCTGCGCCAACAACGCGCGCGGCGCGCGTGCGCGCGTGCCAGACGCGCATGTCGATCCGCGAGATCCGCGAATGCGTCGACTACGTGTGGGTGCGCGGCACGTGCCTCTCCACGTCGATGCTCGCGCCGTCCACGCTGCACGTCACGGTCGTGCACAAGTTCGGCCTGCCCAACCGGCACGGCATCATCGCGTGCGACGGCCACCTGCTCCACGCGCGCTTCGACCACAGGGACGACCGCCTCGTGCACGTGTGGGCGCAGCCGGTCGAGGAGGCGCGCGAGGACTACCACTGCGCGATCGCCTGAGCGAACGCGTGCCGCGGTTTCATAAGCGGCGCTTGGGCGCGCTGCAAGTAGGAGAGGCGGAGCGCGATGGAGGGCTCGCTCTTTCTGCCCAAGGAGGTGTCCGTGTCCACCACCATGCCGCTCACGCTGCCCGTGCGCACGTTCACGCTGCGCGCGGCCATGTCCTTTCTGGTGGCCGCCCTGCTCCTGTCGGGCGCCGCGCTGCTGCGGTACGTGCAGCACGGAAACGTCGCGGGCATCTACACGTCGGCCCTCTCCGTCATCATCAACTTCGTGGCCGCCTACCACTACCGCGCCATGCTCAAGGTGCGCCAGAGCGCGCAGCTGAGCGGCGCCATCTCGCGCCGCGACGAGGAGCTGGAGGTCGACGGCCTGCGCCACTCCGACTGGCTCGTGACGCTGCCGCTGCTCGTGCTCAAGCTGCACTACCTGATCGACAACACGGAGCAGGAGCTCTTCTTTGCCAACGCCGAGCTGAGCGCGTTCATGGCCTTCCTGATGATCCTCTTTGGCGCCGTCGCGCGCCTCACGCTCGACTGGGGGCTGCCCATCGGCCAGATGAGCCCCATGCAGCGCGTCGGGCTCCTGGGGTGCTACCTCGTGAGCATCGTGCTGCTCGTGGTGCTGATCGTCGACCTCGGGTCGGCGCAGTCGGACGGGAGCACGCCGAGCCTCGTCTGGTCCTTCTTCCTCGTGTGGATCGGCTACCCGATCGTGGCCATCGGCACCTTCTTCGCGCGCTCGACCGCGGACGGCGACTCCGAGGTGCTCTCGCTCTTCAAGGACGTGGCGTACGCGCTCCTGGACACGTACAGCAAGGCCGTCTTCGCGTGGTGGGCGGCCTCGCTCGCCTTCAACATCCGGTTCCTGGGCACGTAGCGCGCGCGCTAAGGCGGGTGGTTGGGGCGGGCAACGCGGGTGGGGGCGGGGCGCGTGGGACGCGTGGGGCGCGTGGGACGTGTGGGACGTGTGGGGGGAGCGGTGGCGCTAACGCATGCTCCCCTCGGTGGGGGGAATTCTGGTGGCGCTCGGGCTTTGTTGCGTCTGGTCGCTCGTTGAGTGGGCAGTGGGCAGTAGCGACCTCTGAGAACCCCATGGACATGGTGCAGCCGCGGCTGGTGCGCTCGGCGTCGTTGCTTAAAAAACTCACCTCGCCCAAGAAGATTTTGAAGCTGGTGGGGGCCGGGCTCACGCTGCTCACCTTTGTGCGCGCCACGTGCCTGCTGGTGGAGAGCTACTCGGCCGTCTACGCGGAGCGGCACGCGGACGTCGGGCTCATGGACCTGTGCGACTCGGGACAGGCGTCGCAGGCGCCCGACTTTCGCGCGCTGTGCCTGAAGAAGCGCTCCGAGCGCGCGGCGCCCGTCGTGCTCAAGGCCCTGACGCGCGCCGTGGTGGTCGCCTTCACCGAGTTTTGCGAGATCTTCAGCAGCCCGTCGCGCGTGGTCCTGCTGGTCCTCTTCTCGATCACGGGCATGGCGGCGCCCGTGCTCAAGCTGCTGTGCAAGCTCTTTCTGCAAAACCTCCAGTCGCGCAACCTGCGCCGCAACAGTGCCAAGTACGCCACGAGCGACAGCGAGAGCGACAGCGACGACGAGGAGGGCAAGCACTTCCAGATCGTGGACATGAGCGCGCGTCCGTCCGCCTACGGCACGCGGCAACGCATGCAGCTGCAGCTGCGCCGGTCGCTCCGCCGCGTGACGGGTGTGGGCGGCGTGGGCATGCCCGCCTCCCTGGAGGACTACTGAGCGTGTTGCGTAGAAACGATAAGGTGTGGTGGAAAGGTGACTAGGGTAAGGTAGGAGGGTAACTCAATGTCCGTGCGCTCTGGTGCACGGAGTGTGGCCCCTCCACTCCAAGGCCGGCGGCTGTCGCGCCTCGACGAGGTGCTGAGCGCCGGTAAGGTGCACGGAATCGACATCGCAGCAAACGAAGACGCAGAGGGCAAACCCGAGTGGCTCAAACAGGACTCCGAATGGCTCCCTCGCAACTCCCAAGTGTTTGTTCTTAAGAGCGATTGTGACGAGGCGCTCGAGAGGGCGGAGGAGGAGAAGGACGCCATGATCCAGCGCAGCGCAGCGCGGCAGCAAGAGTTGCTCATGGAGCTCGTCGATCTCGAAAACCGCCTCAGGCTTTCTGGAAACGAGTACAACGAGGCAATCGTGACCGAGCGCGACATGTTGAGGCGCAAGGTGGCCGCGTGCCGCGACGCTAGTGCGGCGGGCGCCGCGGAGTGCGCGAAAGAGAAGGCCGAACTGAACGACAAGCTAGCAAGGTGGAAGAATGCGACGGATGGGCTCGCTCAGCGCATTCGCGCCGATGAAGGGTCCAAGATCGACAAGCTGAAGGCGCAAGAAGCGCGCTTGGAGCGGCGCCTGGCCGAGCTGAATCAGATGGTCGAGCGGCAGGAGGCGTTCTTGCAGGGAATGTTCCCGTCTCGGGAGGAGTAGGACGGTGCTAACGTGTTTGTGTGACAGTACATCGCGTTTTTGAATATAAAAAGACCATGCGTGTGTGTGTGCGGATGTGCATAATGATTGTGAGATAACGCGTGGGCAAGCTGTAACAGTAAGGGCCCACTATACGCGCTCTTGGTGCGCGCCCAATGCTTCCCAACCTTGCGAAGCTCGACTTGGCGGCGCACGAGGCTGCGCGCACGGGCGAGTTTTACGCGCTCAGCGACGATGAGGCGCGCGACCTCGGCATTGACCCGATCACGTTCGAGGCCGCCGAGGCCGGGCGCGGGCGCGAGCACCCGAACGCCACGTTTCGCGTGCGCGACAAGGACCCGAAGCCAGACGGCACGTACCGGTACACCTTCTTCAAGGCGGCCGGCCTGTGGGACTGGGTCAACCAGCAGGAGCGCGCGCGCAACCCGCTGACCAACGAGCCGATCTGGCGCGAGGACTGGTGGGAGCTGTGGGAGCGCTTCCACGATGAGCGCCCCGCCGCGGGGCGCCAACCTGACGGCATGCCGTCGTGGGTGCGGCATCTGCCGCGGCGCGACCCCACCCAGCCGGACCTCCACACGTACTATGGCGTTGGGATGGGCGGCGGCTCGCGGCGGCCCCCGCACGACGTCGTCGAGCCCGAGCCCGAGCCCGAGCCGCCCGTCTTCAGTGGCGAAGTCGGCGACGCGGAGTCACTACGCTGGAGCCTGGAACGCTACGAGAACATCCTCACCGGAGGGGAGGAGCCCAGCTTTGTCGTGGACCGCCTCAAGCACTGGTTGACGCAGGTCTGGGACCGCATCAACACATTCCCGGCGTACGCTGCCGACGTTTTTCAGACGCGGGCGCGCCTCGAGGCGTTCATCCAAGCGATCGCGGGCACGTTTCGGCGCGTGGTCCAAGCCAACCCGGCGGGGCACGGCGCCGAGCTCGTCATCATGACCTTTCTCGCCCAGCTATGGCCGATGCACCCCTGGACGATCGAGATCCTGGCGGACGCCGGTCTCGCGGGCTCCATGGAGGCCTTCATCGAGCGCAACGCGCCCGGCGGCATGAGCGTTCTCAACCCCCACTACGCGTGGAATCCCGCGCGCGGGCTCGTCAGGAACATACGCCGCACGATCGAGCTTCGCGCGGAGGCGGCGCGCGCCGAGGCCGACAGGGCCGAGCGTCGGCGCGCCGAGATCGAGGCGATGCGCGCGAGCCTGCTCCAGGAGGACTGGGACAAGATACGCCAATACTGGCCGACCTTTGACTCCATGACGCCCGAGCAGCAGTATTCGACGATGCGGAACACGCGCGACCTTCGGGTGTACGGCCCGGAGGACGACCTCTGGGGGTGAAGCGCGCGCGTGTGTGTGTGTGTCGTTGTGTGTGTGTGTGTGTCGTTGTGTGTGTGTGTGTGTGTGTGTGTGTGTGCGCGCGCGTGGAACTGGTGGTTAATAGAAAAC
>Ga0206130_10006604_pt1 | contig 13209 bp, 10 predicted proteins | sample Helgoland_Spring_9_FD_148637 | JGI IMG/M metagenome (GOLD analysis project Ga0206130, IMG submission 148637) | Pelagic subsurface seawater microbial communities from Kabeltonne, Helgoland, North Sea - Helgoland_Spring_Bloom_20160512_1 | ecosystem: Environmental > Aquatic > Marine > Epipelagic ... | reverse complement strand
GGTGAAGTCTGTGATCTGCGATGGAAGGATATTTACAAAGATGATTCGGTTTGCTGGATTCGTCTTACGGGTAAGACTGGAACTCGGAGGTGTCCAATAGCACAGGAAGTATATGAAGAGATTCGTGGCTTTCGGAAAGATGAGGATAAGGATAATGACAGACTCTTTGCTTCCCATTATCGAAGCAACAGCTCTACCCAGTTGAAGGCATCGTGTCTGAAACGAGGGATACCCCCTTTTACGATGTATGGACTGCGGAGACTGAGGGTGGATACATTGCAACGACAAGGGATTGAACCTGCTGTGTATGAACAGATTATGGGGCATTCGATACGGATGGCACAGGAAATTTATAGAACCACCAATGATGCGGATTTACAAGGTATACTAGAGGTGAAGCCAAAGATGGAACCACAACCTGTTTCGAAAGATGTTGTGTCTACTTTGATTGGTAAGCTTGGACTGAGCTTGGAAGAGGCTTTAATGAGGTTGATGGGGTAGAGGTACGCATGCAAAATGCATGACAGATTTTGAAATCTAGGTGCAAAGTATTTCGAACACGATATGGAATAAGCATACCCAATATTCTTTTTGAGGTGATAACCATGGAAAATATAAAAACTATACAAAACTTGTTGGGAAGTGAATCTTTGGAAGATGTACAACAAGGCTTGAAAGTATGGAAAGAACATTTCACATCCGATCTAAATACATTTATAAAAAGTGCTCTCGTTTTGGGTGGAGAAAAAGATATCTCATACCTAGTAGAACCGACAAATTTAGAAGAATTGGCTTCATATAAGCAAAATCACTCAGGTTATATTGCTACTCCATCTAGCCCCTATCATCAGCATATCTCTCTGTGGATAGCCCATCAATATGAGATCTTTGAAGAAGGGAGAACGACGACATTGGCTTTGGGTCACGAAGAATCATCTCTTTATGAGGCAATGTGGCAAGAGATCCCCGAACAGATAGCTCAATTTAAAGGATTACAAAATTTATACATGGAGACTGGAGCGATTACTGTTATTCCAGAGTGGATCGGTGATTTACAAAGTCTCGTGGATCTAAATCTACATTGGAATGGTATAAAAGAATTACCCCAAAGCTTTTCTAAGCTGAAACATATGACAGATTTGAATTTGGGTAAAAATTCATTCGAAGAGATTCCGTCTGCATTGCAGTATTTTACAGAGCTCAAAGACCTCGATTTTAGTGATAACGAGATAACCGTCATTCCAGACTGGATAGGAAACTTAGATAAATTGAAAAAGTTAAATTTTTACTTAACACAGATTTCTGAGGTTCCTGCTTCTATTGGGAAACTGAACAATCTAGAAGAATTGTATTTAAATTCTACAAATCTTTCAGCCATTCCCGAATCTTTTAAAAACCTCAAGAAACTAAAAAGACTATATCTGGGAAATATAGGTATTTCTAAACTTCCGGAATGCATTTGTGAATTGGAGAGCCTAGAAGAATTGCATATTCAAGGAAACAAGCTATCTTCTCTGCCTAGTTCTATTGGAAACTTAAAAAATTTAAAGCGTCTCGACTTAGGAAACAATTCTCTTACTTCTATTCCTGATAGTATTGGTAATCTTAAAAATTTAAAGCATCTCGACTTAGGAAACAATTATCTAGAATCCTTACCTGAAAGTATTGGAAATCTTGAGTCTTTAGAGGGACTTGCTCTTTTCTACAATCACCTACAGACATTGCCTGAGAGTATTGGAAATCTTGGAAAAATAAGGTGGCTTAATCTAAACTGCTTGAATGATGAAAATCCCGTCACCTTACCCAAAACAATAGTATTGTTGAATAGCTTAGAGTGGATATCCGTTTATGGTAATGAAGATGCTATCACTCCTGATATTCGAGAGCAATTGAAGAATTGCACTATCAGATAAAAGCCTACTATACCGAAAGATACCTTGTTCTTATTTGTATCCTTCCCCACGTCATGATAGTACCTCTCACCACCGTTTTCCCGCTTTCGAAAATCCTTTCCCACTTCGTGCGAAAACCAAGGTTTAACCCACATCGAAATTGTGTCACCAACAGTCTTTAGTTGCTTCCTCCATCAAGTGTTGTTGAGAACAAATTTCTCCTTTTCAAATTCCACAACTTCTCTAAAAAACGATTTTTCAACAAAGAAATAAGTAGAATACATAAAAACAAAGCAAGATTCAGAGAGAAGATATCTCTAAAACATAGATTTCTTCGTACTAATCCAGCTTGTTTCGCAGGTGTCCGTACCTCAGTTCCAAACTTCAAGGCAGAATGAGGTCTTATGAAATTGTAATAGCATTGAAAGAGCTCAAGTTGTTCTTCCAGTGTTCTTATATCCCTTGCATGTGATGGAGTCTTTCTTCTCAAATAAGCACAGCCCTTCCTGATAATTAGATTATGTCGCTCCACAAAGGAGGTGTTGAGGGTGTGAGAATCTTCTGACTCTAAAAGTACCTGTTTCAAATCATCCTGAGTTCCACTAAAAAGCGTCCTATCAACAGAACGAACTCGATTCTTAGACCGCTTCTTAATGATTTGCCCATAAATAGCCACCCCTTTGAGATATCTCTGAACAAACCATCTGTACATATCGAAGCCATCGGTGGTGAAAAGAAAAGGTACTGAAACACGACCCTTTGAGAGGAATTGCCACAGACACATCTTCACATTTTGGTATGTTCTCTTTCCGACAACCATACTTATCCATAATCTGCTAGAGACTTCAATCGCTGTGAATAACCATGTGACCGTCTTTTTGGAGTCCACAAAGGTTCGTTTCTCATCACATTGTACTTCTTTTAATTCAAATCCCTTCAAATAAAGGTCATTGAAATGCTTTGCAAAAAGGGCAGCTCGTTCCAGCCATCTTTCAATGGTGCCCCAGGACAACTTCTGTAGTCTTGAAATTGTGGATTTATCAATCCCGTTTACGCTCATTTTGGCTACTTTATCAAATGCAGCTCGTGGAAGCTGAAGACGATAATATGCCGTTCCATAAGTGGAGGAGAAGGTCTTATTGCATTCCTTGCATTTATATCTCCGCCTTCTTCCTTGGCTTGTTTTGTAGAAGGAATGGCGAATGATATTTCCTTTTCCTGAGAGTCGAAAATAGATGCACTTGGAATTGGAACAGATGATGGTTTTGGCTATCGTTTTATCTTTCATACATGTGAATTCACACGTTGAGCTTTAAAAAACAAGGTTGTATTGGCATTATTGAAGATTGTTTTGTAAGCCAACAACACTTGATGGAGGAAGCACCAAATTTAGAGAGGAATTGCTAGATCGAGAACTCTTTTATAGTTTGAAAGAGGCTCAAATCCTAATTGAACAATATCGTCGAAAATACAACACAGTTCGACCTCATAGCAGTTTGAACTATTTAACCCCGAGTGAATTCACTCATCAATATAACGAAAACAACCCTATACTAACATTAGACTTGGTGTAACCTTATGGGGCAGGTCAACACCATCTAATAGATACCTTTGAAATATAAATTAAGGTTTGATATCAGTATTCAAACAACGAATCGTAAATACCTTTCGAGTATTTGCATCTGGTATTTCCATCATCACTACAGGTTTTGACGCATCAAAAGGAAGCCACGTAATACAGCTTGAACGATTCTCAACATTATCTAATCTTGTTCTCGAATGAAAATATCCCGAATTTGAATCTCGTAATGCTGTCGTTCCCACCAAAATTCCTTTTGATGTAATAGCTAATCCTCTCGTCCATCCAACACTTGATTGATGTTGTTTTAAATCAAATACCTTTTTCGAATCGCCCTTAAATGAGTAGTAGATCTCCCCATCAATACTTGTCCACCAAATACGATAGTCTTTTGTCATTTGAACATCATGAACCAAAGATTTCATCAATGGACTCACCCAAGACCATTGATCTGTATTCATCACTCGATTCTGACGACCAAATCCCACAATTAACTCTGATTTCTCATTAAGACAGGCTGATGATATATGATACAAATGTGGTTTTTTATCCTTATCCACACAAACTCTATTACGATTGCCCCGAAGTTCTTCACTTAAAAAATTACGCTGTTCAATATGAAAGTCTTTCAACGATAATGTATCAATAGATTCATTTCCTGTATTACTAATCAAAATGCCTTTTTCACACATTTCAAGTTGATGTAAATCAGTAAAATCATCATGATAAATGACTTTATTAAAATTTTGTTCGTGCAGATATCGAGAAATAATCACATCTGAAAAACACATCCAAATAGATTCTTTATCTACAACCAAACCTGTTAATCCCTTACCTGATTGAGCTGTTTTAGGATTCGGGTGCTTTACAATCTCATCTTTAAGCAATGTAAACTGATTGGTATTCAAATCAAGGGAAACCCATGTCAATCGACCATTTGTCTCGTTAAAATCACCACCAGCTATCAAAAATTTATACTTCATAATAAGTTTTCACCTTATCTCCATATTTTACGACAAATAACCCTGTCTCTAATTTCAGAAGTAGTCTCACTTCTCAATGTAAATTGCTTGGTAAAACCAATTTTTTTAGCTATTTGATATAATCGTTCATCACAGGCACCTTCAGGCCAAGCAAACCACAATAGTCCCGAAAACTCTTTTATTATTTGAAATGATTCTGAGAGTTGTTTCTCTAGGATACTGGAACCATCATCCAACATATTATGATGATCACCACCATGAGAGCCAATCAACCATCCTTTTTCTTGTAAGTCTCGTATTTGCTCTAACGATAGGACTTCTTGATGATGAGCATATCGAGAGATTCCAACATCATCTAACAATTTATGTTGTTCTATTTCTGAAGTCTTTTTCAACTTGGCTCTTTCAACACCTAATTGATGCATGTCCTCTAATGTGCAATCTTCCTGACGACAATGTTCATACAATCTATGCAAAGGCAATAGTCCTTGTTGGCCTAATAACTGCTGATTCGTTAGAAATAATATCGGCTGTAAATAACTATGTTCTTCAAATGATTTTTCTAACAAAATAACATCTGTCCATCCATCATCAAACGTCACATAATGACTTTTTTTATCACCACCATCTATCTGAACTCTTTGATTCAATTCTCGTAATCTTGCAGTTATCAAATCTACATTTGGTGCCAATCCCAAAGAACGCTGAATTGGGGCAAAGTCCTCTTCCCCAACTGGAGATAAACGATGCAAACAAGGAACTTCTATCATCTAATATCTCCAAGTCGTTTCTCATACTCAATCAGCCAATCCTTCCATTTTTTTAAAGAGAAACCAAAGTTTTTGTATGACAAAGAAAAATGGGTTTCCAATATCTCTTCTAAATGCATACTACTCTGAATATTGACAGTTTTGTATTCCCTACTTTTACCATAAAAATACAATATATCATCCCTAATAAAGAGAAACACTTCACCCACAATACAAGCAAGTCGTAAACGTTGATAAAATGGATAGATCTCTGGTTTTTCAAAACGTTTTCCTATTTGTTCAAGAACCCATTCTGAAGACTGAGCAGCCAAAGGAATATCCATCATATGATATCGTTGTTCATAGGTTCGATACACTTTCATTACATTTTCATCAATAACAGTTTGAAAAGTATGCCCATATGCTTGAAATTCTGTTGCTTTCAATAACGGATACAAACCCACACAAGGCCACGCATTTCCTGGATCTAGGAAGAATATCTGATCTTTTATTTGAATTTTCACAATACGATGACAGGGTCGTTTATCAATATAAGCACAGTGTATGTCAACCTGATCACAACACCCATCCTCTTTTAATCTCTGTACAAAATGATTTACTAAATCAGTACATGTCCCTCCATGATATTTTGAAATATTTAAAGGTGAAATCTCATGATAAAAGGTATGAAAGGGCTCTTCTCTAAAGTGTTGTTCTAAAAGCTCCGACACTCTCTTATATTGACTTGTTGCACCCGATTTAATTGACATCAATGACCACTTCCTCTTTGATCAATCACTTTATCAAAAGCTGGGTATTCACGATTGTATTTACTCGATTCTTGGCTAACATGTACCTTCTCAAAAATAGACTTGAGAACCTCTCTCTCTGTTTTTCCATCTTTACGTAAAAATGAAACCACAAGTCCTCGAATACCGCTACCAACATCAAAAGACATCTTTGGACGAATAACAATCTCTCGCGGTAAAATATCTTGTGCAACCTGTCTAAGAATCAGTTTTTTCAATGGAAGCACCTGTTCTTCCACTGCAATAGTACCAAAAAAATCTTCATATTGAAGTTCACAAACAGACTGAAATAAATCGACATCAAGAAATGGACATCGAACTTCTATACTATATGCCATGCTTGCCAAATCAAGTCTTCGGAGTTCTGTTTTCCATAAGTCATCAATTAATTTATGTTTAAACTCACTCCACTGCTCCGTTGGCTCAAACCACTTATAGCCATTAAAGACTTCATCTGCACCTTCTCCACCAAAAGCTATTTTAATACCATCCTTATGCATCTCTTTTGCAACCAACATTGTTGCAAGTCCATTGCTAATAATTGATGGATTACTTGATTCTAATGCATACACAGCTCGTTCTATCCAAGACGACAGTTCTTCTACACTCGGCAATGGAATAATCTTTGGTGGTGGTAACTGGAGGCTTTCAGTTACCATTAGTGCATTTTGAACATCTTGAGAGTCCATATCACCAAGTACATATGAGGTAATGTGGGAATACTGCTTATGAGTTAATGCAAGTAATAACGAGCTATCAATGCCACCACTTAAAAACACAGCCAGAGGTTGATTATTCGAAGGAATACGTCTTTGGATAGAACGTTGTAACCCCTCTAAAATAGAAGACTTTTTTGCTGTTTCCATTATAGTATTTCTATTTTTATACAAAGGTTGTTTATAAAGTACTCGAATTTCTAATGTTTCAAAATTGATCTCAGCACAACCAGCTGGAATCTCAATCCAATTGCTTTTTAAAGTAATTGATTTCTGCTCAGAAACGATTGCCTTTCCCCATTCTCCATATGCTAACCACAATGGTTTCTTACGAAATGGATCACGAATAGTCCATACCTTGTTCTCTTCTGTCTGAACCAATACTCCAGCATAAAATCCTTTTAATAAAGAGATAAATGATGGTCCGAACTGTTTAAATAGTGGCAATACAACCTCAATATCTGATTGAGATGAAACCGTTACGTCAAATCGCTGAATTAAAGCTCTTGCATTATAAATCTCTCCATTGACACAGCCTGCTAAATTGGAATGTTTGAATGGTTGCATTCCAGCTTTAGATTCATCATTGATAGCAAGACGTGCGAAGCCAAGAAAAATATCATCGTTCAAAGCAATTAATCTCGAATCATCTGGTCCTCGATGTTCTTGATTTTTCAGCATCTCATGGGCTAATTGCTCAGAAGTCTCTTTTGTAAAAACAATACCACACATTTATAATACTCAACTCTCTTCCAATAAAGTCTGTCGTAATTTCATCAATAAATGTCCAAGACGATTTTTGCCTTCATTGTTAGGACCACTTCCCCAATATAGATCCTTGGGTGAATTTTCAATAATCCAACGTTGCTGAGTTTCTAACAATTGTTTTTTCAAATTTTGATGTTGTGAAAATTTTAAATTGAGAGCTTTATACATGACATTCTCCTTTTTCTCGTCCCAATCAACAATAATTTCACCTTGATAACTATCCGCAATTTTCTTAGCTTGAATTGGTGTTTTTGCCTTTTGAATAAATGATTGGATATCTGGGTCTGTAAATTTTGCTGATTGATAATAATGTTCAACTGTTGCATAAATCTGATTATCAGTCTTCAATGAATGATCTGACAAATTAGATAGCCAGCCATAAGCATCTTGAGAACGATAAAATTGAATCGGATGAGTATCTGATATTTCTAAATGATGTCCATACTCTTTCTTTGATCTTAAATAGTCCTCATTATCTGAATGAACTGTTGGAATCGTTTTAATAACTTGCACTTCAATGCCGGTATCTTTAAAAGAGGCAATCTTATATGGATTATTTGAAATAAGTTGAATTTTTTGAACACCTAGTTCCTTTAACATTTGCACAGATCCTGTAAAATCTCGTACATCATGCTCAAGTCCAAGATCATCACAAGCCTGATAAGTGTTCACATGATAAGCATGCATTGTATGTAGAATCTTCGTTTTATGGTACAAACCATGTCCTCGTCCCTCTTGTTCTAGATAAAAAACAATCACCCGCCCTGGTGAACTCTTTCCCATCTCTTTCATTGCCGCATCTAATTGCTCTCCACAATCACAATCTCTAGCTTTAAAAATTTCAGAGAACATACATGAAGAGTGAAGTCGAACCATCGGATTTTCCTGAATATTCTCCAATTTACCTTTGATAATCATTGACCAATTTTGATTTTTCAATCGATAATGATCAATATCACCATAAATACTGGGTAGTCCACAATGTGCAAGAGATGTCAGCATTTCTGACTTTAATGTTGCCCCCTTTTGAAAGGGGTATCTATTTTCCATATACATAGATGAAGGTTTGTGTTCTACTGCATACTGATACTCTTGGATTTTTGTCCCTATACCGTCTAAGAACTCCTTTATTGTTTCTTCTACTGATGTGTAATCCCATTCTTCAGGAATCCTATTTACTATTGAAAGAATATGATTCATTGATTCTTTTACTGATAAATCAGCAACAAGTTCTTTGATATCATATGCCAAAACTACAATCCGTTTCAAACTGCTTGATAATTGTTGTTGGCGTTCTTCTAAATACTTGACTGTCAAAGAAAGGATATCTTCTCGTTTCATTGATTCCTTCATTGCTTTATATAAAGAGGAACCCAATAACTCAGCCTGAATTTTCTCAACAGAAATTTGAATCGTCTTTGGTTCTTTATTTACCACCTCTCCCTGATGATATAATTGAATATCAGACTGAACAATCGTTACATTGAAATAGTCTCTATTCAAAATAGCCCAAATCATGTCGGATCGTCGGGCTGAAACCCCTTTATACATTGGGCCCATATTTGGTGTATTTTTAAGAATTGTAGGCTCTAATATAAAAGTAATACCACCTCTATTTACCGAGGGATACCATTTGTTTCTTGTCGTTACTCGATGTATCATCCGAGTCAATCCATATCCTGACACCGCACTTGAAATACTATGAATTAGTCTCCGATATGCTTCTTCAACAGTTTCTTTTGAAGATATTGGCTCAACCCAAAAGGGAGTTTCAAGATGCCCTGTATGAACCCTAGTCAAATCGTAGTAGTATTCTGAAAACAGTTCCCGATGCATTCGATTTTCATTTGAACGATTGGGAAGCACTACATGAGGAGACAAATATTTCATCCATCTGATATTCTCTTTAATATCAAATAACACCCCTTGTAGTCCATGTAATGGTGGATTGGGAGCGGAACCAATAATAGAACCTAAAACAACATCTATACCAAAGTTTTTTGCTTGTTTCAGACTTAGTATTTGCTCAATTAATACGTTTGAAATGGTTTGTTTTTTTGATTCGATCAGTCGAAAATCATCATCTAGAACAAGACCTATCGAATCTGAAACATGACTCATGTATTCAAATAAATATCGTTGTAGTATTGTACGCATTTCAACAATTGGACCTTTACATTCATTAAATACAAAAGTCTCACCAAACACCCCTTGCACAGCATCCTGATACTGACGACTTTTATCAATAAACATCAGATTTAAATCAGGATTTTTTCTTTGTAACTCATCTTGTAGTGCTTCATCCTGAAGCGAGTTCTTTGGGTTATTAAGCACAACTAAAATATGAACTTTCCAAGGCTCTTCTTCAATGAGCATACAGTGTAAATCATGGAAGTCATTTAAAAGTTTGGATATCCTCAAAAGATCATGAGTAATAATTCCAACCACCAAATTATCCATAACTTATCCCTACTTACATTATATCAAAGTTGCAATCGCAACAATCTATTTTTAAAAGAACCATCTCTCTTCTCTGAAAAGTCGAGAGTCTAACTATTCTTTGGAAAATTGTTCAATAAACCAATCTCTACAATGAAGTAAACCTTCCTCAAGAGTTGTAGAGGGAACGTAGTCAAACAAACGTTTGGTATGAGACGTATCAGCAACAATCGCTGTCTCTATTGGCTCACCTAGACGTTTCCCAAGGTAATCTAGTTCTGAATTACTATTTAAAAGTTTGATGACCATATTAGCCACTTCATTTACAGTTAATGGGAACCCTGTTCCAACATCCAATTTAATATAGCCTTGATAGTCACTCTTTACGGCACGATAAAACACTTCTGCAATATCTTCAATATAGCAACAATCAATAATTTGCTCCCCTGTATTCCAAATCGGAATAGGTTTGTTTTCTATGCCATATTTCATAAATGTAGGAATAAATTTATTCACAGGCTCTTGTCGTTGTTCCTTTCCATAGACCCAAAGTAACGACAAGGCTATGGTCGTCACTTTATATTCATTCCAATACATCTGACAATAGTTTTCCGCAGCTTGCTTTGTAATCGTATAAGGATTCATCCAATCTTTAGGATTTGGTTTAGTTGCAAAAATGTGTTTTGAACCATATTTTTTACAGTATTCTAAGACATTTACAGTACCGTTGATGTTGACATCATTAGCCATGTTAATAATACCCATCTCTGCGATTTCATTTGTCCCTAAAATACCGGCACAATGAATTACAACATCACATTTTCCACATTTTTCAATATCTTCATATTTAGTGACATCACCTTGAATAATAGAAATACCATCCAATATTTTATCCGTCGCAGTGTACTCATTGTCTAATCCGATGATTTCAATATTCTTCTCTTCTAATATTCTTTTAGCTATATGAGAACCAATAAAACCCTTAATCCCTGTAATTAAAACCTTCATATTTCTATCCTTAAATTAAAATTTTTGATGTCAATCTACTGAGTCAACCGACAGATATTAATACTCCCGGACACAAACAAAAGCAATTCATCTTTGGATCATTTTTACAAATCAATCCTGACCTAGTTTACAGTAAACCAAACAATATCCCCTCAATTATTTGGCAACAAAACTACCAAATAATAATCATATCTAACCATCACTTTCAGAGATTGGACAGGGATTTTCAACCCATTTTTCCATCCTCAAAGTACAGTATTATCATCTTCGCTCTATTTTTAAAAATATCCCCTCTAAAATATTTCACAACCGAAGTTAATTTCTCTTCTTTTCAAAATCATTCATGATTCGCTTCTTAACCAAATATGATACAGTAAAAAACACCACCGTTTTCCCACTTTAGAAAATCCTTTCCCACTTCGTGCGAAAACCAAGGTTTACCGTCCAACCAGTTGGGCATCAAAATTGTGTCACCAACAGTATTTACACAAGCCCTCGTAGAGACCGAAGGTAATCCAAATGGGTACTATGGATTGCGTGGAACTGGCGTTGAATGTAGGATGATGAATGAATTTGACGTTCTGAAATAAGGGTCGAATTTTAGAAAGTGGGAAAAAAGTGGGAAAAAATTGTCGTCCAATGACGTCCAGATCTTTTCCCTATTCGATATTTAGGCTGCCCAACTCCCGACAACTTCTGTTTCAGACAAATCCATAGCTATTGCAATACGATAGAGGGTTGTACGACGAGGCATAGATGCCGAACCGAAAAATCGACTCAAAGATGGTTGTGCAATTCCAGTGGCTTCTGCCAATTTGGAGATGCCACCCCATTGATCGGCCAAATTACGAAGATGTTTTTTGAATCCGATTACATCTTGAGCAATCCTATCCAAATCCTCAAAATGTACCATTGGCTTGTGTTGTGGCTTAGCAGGTTGTTCTTGTGCTTCATAGATTTCCTCTTGGATATCTGACACAATCTCTGCGCGTTCACCTGTCTCAGAATCTTGCCACAGTTCAAACAGGTCATAAATACCCTCATAATATTCGCCCAACTGTACGGCATCAGCGATGAACTGATCTGATAACCCTGAGGCTTTCATTGCACTGGCAATTTGGTACAAGTGAACCCGTTGTGATGCTGTTGTTTTGAAACTCATATTCTCCCCCGATAGCTGTAGGTTCCATCCAATATCTTTTGTATTTTGATCTTCAATCTTGCCATTTCTCGTTTTTCACGATTGGTATCTTTGACATATCCTGTGCAGAGAAAGGCTCTCTGTTCCGTTTTGCCTTCCAATTCTGTTGTCACAATCACAATACACAAACGAAGCTGATTACGACCAGGACCGAAATTATGCCACTTCATTTTGTAGCCATATTTGATGATTTGACCTTTGTTTGTCGCTGGACCCCAATATTTAGCATTGGAAAATCGTGGATGATTGGCATCGAATGGATCATCTGTTTTCAACAATTCGGTATCTGGTCGCAAAATCTCACGATAATCGTGTTCTGTGAAGATGCCTTTTGCCTTCAAATCCAAGTACGATTGTAATGCCCATTCTGTGATAATTACTTCCATTTACTCCCTCGAAATATAACATAGCATAACATAATATTTTGAATTTGGAAGAAATTACAACAGTTCCAACACTTCTTCAGGACGAAGTTATTTCAGCAACAGTATCTACACAAGAATCTAAAAAACGAAGATCGAAGACTTTACAAGTACAGACCCTACTTGTTTTGGGCTATGGATTAGAGTATTCGTCCTCAGATCTATGAATTTATCTATCCTCTTTCCCAAAATTGCAATGTGTATTCGTTTTTCTATCACTCTCTATTCCAGTGCTCTCTTTATCGGTTGCAATCAAGGGTTTCTAAACACAGGTCAAGAGGCTGAAATGGTACTTGGCGAACTCGATTTCAATCAAAGTGGTGGTTCCTTGCTGTTCAACCATCCAAAGGGTATTGCCACCGATGGAACCGTATTCATGATGGCCGATGGCAACAACAATCGAGTGCTTCTATGGGATGAACTACCGACCTCGAATGTCGAACCTTCTATTGTGTTTGGGCAGAAGAGTTTCAACACCAACAATTCTGGTGAATCCGAAACCGAATTGAAGTGGCCCGTCGATGTTGCTGCTGCTGGTGGGAAGTATGTCATTGCCGACACCTACAATCACCGAATACTGATCTGGAATGACCTCCCTCAATCAAATGGATCTGCCCCAGATCTCATCCTAACAGGTGGAGAA
>Ga0206130_10006603_pt1 | contig 13209 bp, 3 predicted proteins | sample Helgoland_Spring_9_FD_148637 | JGI IMG/M metagenome (GOLD analysis project Ga0206130, IMG submission 148637) | Pelagic subsurface seawater microbial communities from Kabeltonne, Helgoland, North Sea - Helgoland_Spring_Bloom_20160512_1 | ecosystem: Environmental > Aquatic > Marine > Epipelagic ... | reverse complement strand
GAATCCATTGAGGATTTGCATAAGACCCTCGGTAAGTTTGATGAGACTGTAGAGCACCACACCGAAGCTATGCAGGCTATATGTCCTGTTACGCACCACCTTGAGAACGGACTGTATACGCGCGAGGTCTTTATGCCAGCGGGTATGCTTGTCGTCAGCTTCATCCACAAGCAGAACCACCCGTCTTTCTTTATGTCGGGCGAGATGTCTTTGCTCATGGATACGGGCGAGGTCAAGCGCGTTAAAGCACCTATGGTAGTACATACTGAGGTGGGCACGCAAAGGGTGGCATACATCCACGAGGACGTAACGTGGACGTGCGTGTATCGCACCGATGCGGATACGGTTGAGGAGGCAGAGAAAGAAGTTTATACCATGGACTTTCGGGAGCTCCCGGAATCCGTAATCCAAAAGAAAATATGGCAGGTCTCTTAATTGCAACGGCCATTGGCGGCACGGCACTCACGGGTGCGGCGGTAGCTAGTGGTATCGCGGGAGGAATTCAAATTGCTAGTGGCATCAAGTCGTTCAGCGAAGCCAACAAGGCCAAGAAGCGTCAGGAAAATGCTGAGCGCGAGGCGGCAAAGGCTATGGAGGAAGCGCGTCGCCGCACTGAGGTGAATGTCATGGAGAGTCTATCCATCCAGAAGGAGCCGTACGAGCAGCAGGTGATGGCACTACTGACGCAGGGTCAGGCAGGTCTACAGGCTGGTCAAGAGGGTGAGACCCGTGGCGCCGCAGCTACAGCGGGGCGCGTGCAGATGGCTCAAAACATAGGGCAAGAGCGGGTCCGTTCCGGTATGGGGCAAGAGCTACAAACTATCGACCGCGCTGTCGCTGCTGAAGAGGCTAGACTTTTAGATATGCGAGCGGGACTTGACCTCGCTGAGGCTGAGGGGTATCAGCAGATGGCCGCCGACGCAGAGAAAGCCCGTGCTGCGAACATCGAGCAGGGTATTACTGCGGTTGGTAACCTCGCTACCACCAGTATGGAGAACATGCCGCTGTATGGCTTCGGGGATGGATTAAAGAATATGCCATCTGATGTCGCGGGAGAGGCCGCAGGCTTGGGTTTATCTCAGAGAGAGTACATGAAGCTAAATCGGCAGAACCAACGGGCCCTTAACAAGTCGGGGGGCGCTCCTCAGTTTGGCCTTGGTTTTGACAGCAGCTTCGGGCAGCCTGTATTACAGCAGAGTCAGTTCACTCCGCCGTCTCAGTTGGACTTGTATCAACAGGGGGTAGTTGGTCGTCCAAACATCTTTAGTTCATTCGGAGGATAATGACAGCTTATAAATACGTAGCGCGTGACGCGGAGTCGCGAGTCAACTGGGGCGATATCAGTAAGACGTGGTCCGATGCCATACTCAAGGTCGAGACGGACCGGGAGGCTAAGCGTCAGACCATTAAGACGGAGACTGATGAGCTTGCCAATAAACTTATCGAGGCACCACGGGGGCAGCACCAAGGTGCTAACGAGTGGACGGCAGGGTACGCTGACATGCAGCGCGAAGCCTTGTTAGATAGGTACCGACAGCTTACGTCAGGGAACTTGGCGGTTAGGGACTGGAACTCCGCACTGGCTAATGCCACGCAGAGTACGGAGCAGATGTTCAACCTCTCTAAGGTGTACCAAGAGGAGTATGCCTCCATCATGGAGCGCGACCAGAATATGGAATCTCAGGAGGCTGAGCTGGCTTTGGCGGCTGAGTTTGAGGGGTTCACCAACTTCACCGACACCGTCCCCCTTGTCGACCCAGTTACGCTGAGTGCTAAAATCGGAAGGCAGGTCTACGACCCCGAGACAGGTACATACAGGGTAGGTGAGACCATTACTATGAACGGGATGTACAACTTGCTGAAGGGTAGGTACAACCGTTTCGATATCCAAGCGGCTGCGGCGGAAGACGTGAAGACCTTGGGTAAGTACACCACCGTGGTGATGGATGGAAAGGTCAAGACCCGCGAGAACTGGCAGGACGACCCGCTGTATAACAAGGAGTTGGAGGCTAAGATTGACGTTCACTTTTCTAACCCTCAGAATATCACCTCTGTACTGACCAACGGAATGGACAGCGGGTATTCGACTACAGGTCTTTTAGATAACGTCTTGGATAGAAAAGGTAACGTAGACGACAAGAAAGTCTTCTGGGTAACCAACCCCGCTCAGGCTTCTGCTGGTGCTAAGACCCCGCTTATCTCTCTCGACATCGAGTTGGATAAGAACGGAAATATCGTGGGTAGGAGCGATGCGGAGTTGGACGACATCTTCGGAGAGAACGTAACTGACGCACAGCGTTCTGCTTTGGTCCGTGCCGCAAATAAGCAGCGCGAGGCAGCTACCGACTTTATGAAGACCTACTATACGGCGGAGGTAGACTTGATTGAAACACCCCGTCAGGAGTTTGCTGAGACTCCTCCGGCAAAGCTTAGTGCCACCGAGCGTAGCAAGTATGCTGAGACGAAGTCTGGATTGGAGTCTTTGGCTAAGGTCTTCTATGGTGATAAGAAGCTTAGGCAAGAGGGATTGGATGAGGTGTTTGGTCAGGATGAGACCATCACTTCTTACGGCGTTCGAGAAGGTGCTAATGGACAGCAAGAGATTTTTGTTCAGCAGATGCGTGACGACGGAACCGTTGTTGAGCGTACTCCTATCCCCTTGGGCAAACAGTTCACTCAGTTTGCTAAGCCCGCCGGCACACAGTTCTTTGACGCGGCGTATATCGACGATGTGCTTCCCGGAATATTGAAGAAGTACGAGGGTAAGCAGCGTGGCTCAGGAGATTACACCACTACGCGACAACCCATCGTGACTGACTTGGGGTCGGTGGAAATTACATACAGGAACGAGAAGCAGACTGTTAGAGATTTGCTTAGTGGCCTTGATGCCGACCAGAGGCTTGAGGTTGACCCCGGTGTTGAAGCTGCTGAAAATGCTGACAAAATACGCTCGATTTTAGGTAGTCAGGAGATAGGTATTGACGCGACTGTAACGGGAGTCTCCGAAAACCAAATCCCCGAAAGCACTTTTTCTGGTATCCAGATTTATATCCCTAACAGGATGGATAAACCTATTGTTGTTCCAAATAGAAAGCGTCATCTAAACGCTTTACCTGCTTTGCTTCAAGAAATAACTAGCAACCAGAGAATTAAAGCCGAGGACTTACTAAAGATTTTGCCTCAAGACGATGACCTTACGGCTCATAACACCCCCGGGGTAATCAGTTCTATCTTCACGGAAGAGGTAACGGAGGAGGCTGTTAATGACGACCCATTAGGATTATTTCCATGACGCAACCACAGTATTCGGTAGCAGAGTTCGCAGCTCGTATTAAGGATAAGTACCCCTCATACTCTGATATGGAGGACCAAGAGTTGGTATCTAAAATTCTTGAGAAATACCCTGAATACGGGGCACAGATTAAAAAAAAAGACGCTACGGAATCCGTATCGGACGATGGTTTATTGGAGTCTCTCCAGCCTGAAGTCGCTGTATCAGAGTCTGTTAGCGTTCAAGCTCCGCCTGAGCCGATAGAGCAGCTCGACGAAACTCCGACCCGAGTATTCGGTGAGGAGGTGGTTGAGGAGCAGGTAGAGGGCACCCCCGTTGGGCAGTCCACGGCAGTGAAGATGCCCGGTGCCCCTGAGCCCGTCCTTGATTTGAGTACTGGCGATGCGGAGTTCGATAAGTCCATTGAGTTTGTTGACGCCAGCCTCGTTGACCGTGGTGACGAAGGTCAGGTTGCGAGAGAGCTTTCGGCTGAGTTCAAGGACTTTGGTTTTGACTTCGAGACCACTGGCATTGGCGATGCCATTAAGGTCACTGCGCGTAACGGAGAGACCATGGATGTGGACCTCGACCCTGCATGGTACAACTTCGGTGTCGACGAAGGTGAGGAAGCCAAGAGTCTGCGCAAGTTCCTGACAGAGAATAAAGACACGAGCGAGCTTGTCGACGCTGAGGATGCCTTCAAAGAGGCCGAGGAGGTGTATGGGGAATACAAGGCTGAGGAGGACGAACTAGTAGCAGAGTTCGAGGCTAACGCAGCTAATATGAAGGCCCTCCCTAAGGACGATGTGGAAGGGTACAACAAGCTAATCGAAAAGCAGGATGAGCTTCTTGCTCGCGGGCAAAAGTTAGTTCGTGAACGCGCTGATTCCGAAGACTTATATCGGGAGAGCTATGCCAACCTTGAACGCCTGTCTAAGCCGAAAGAAAAGCTCACAGCATTGGAGCGGGTGTTTGGTAGGGGTAGCCTTACCAACTGGACCTCAGACCTTTCTGTCAGGGCTAAAGACCAAGGGTTAGCTCAGGGCGCAACCATCCGTCCGAACCTCAACCTAGCCATCAACGGCAACAACGTTACTGACGAGGAGCTAGAGGATTTCCGCAGGGCTTTGGCGGCTTCTGCTGAGGCTGGGCCATCTGATGAGATGCAGGAGCTAGGCAGGATAGTCGATAAGAAGAGCGAGGGGCTTTCGTATGCCGGAAAGATGCTTGTGGCGTTGTCGGAGACGGCGAAGAGGCCGCAGCTCCTGCCTGAGTTGGTTGTGTCTTCGGTTGCTATGATGGCTAACAAAGAGGTTGCCGAAGGTGCGCTTGCCGGAGGGGGGCTTGGTGCGGGCGGTGCTTTGCTTTATGGACAGCTCGGCCCTCAAATGGCATTGCCCGAGGAGTTGTTTACTGTACCCGCTTCGTTCCTTACTGGTGCGGCAGGCGGTGCCGCTACTACGCTTGAGACTGGCCTTTCCTTTGCTGAGTTTATGATGGAGGAGCTGGCTGAGAAGCAGGGCGTCGACATCAACGAGGTGGATATGTCCAACGAGTCCTTGCGGGAGGTGCTCAGCGATAGCGAGGCTATGTCTCGATTGCGCAATAGGTCCGCTGGTCGTGGTGTTGCCATGGGATTTTTCAATATGGTCACCAAGAACGTGGCTTCTGGTGTTACGCGCCGTGTTGTAGGCAAGACGGGCAGTAAGTTGAAGGGCATCCTCGCAGCAGGTGCGGTGGATGCACCTCTCGAAGGTGCCGGAGAGGCGATAGGAAGGGTAGCGGGACGGCAGGAGATGACTCCTCTTGAGCTCGTTTTGGAAACTGCCGCCGTTGGTCCGGGCTTTGCCATCGGTGTTGGAGAGGGCCTTATCCGTGCGCCTAAGTATACCCTCAATGGCGAGCGTGTTGGCGGAAAAGAGTTGGCCCAGTTCATTCGGGAAGCTGACGAAGCTGACGTAGCCGGGGCCACCATAGAAATCAAGAACGATAAGGTCTTAGCTGGTCTAGCTAACGACAAGCGCAACACAGCTCGCGAGCGTCAAATCATTGGTAAGCAGCTCCGTGAATCGGGTATCACCGACGATGACAAGGTGCAGACCCTGACCGACCTTGAGTTGGAGAAGCGTAAGCTGAAGGGTAACGAGACCACATCGGGTAAGAAGAAGGCTGAGCGGATACAGAGAGAGATTGATGCTACGCTTGACGGGGACTCATACTTCTTTGAGGAAGAGACTGATGAGAAGGGTAACACCATCTCTAAGGAGGTGCGCGTTACGCGCAGGGAGGCTATCGATGCGTTGAAGGATGACGACATCGTCAACCCTACGGAGAAAGAAATTGAAGCTAAACAGGCCGAGCTCTTCCGGGATGCTATGGCCGAAATCGGAAGAGAAGATGCCATTCAAGAGCCAAGCACAGAGGAGGTGGATGTGGGCGAACAACCCGCAGATGGCGAGGAAGTGGGAGTCGGAGACACCGAAGAAGAAGCCGTTGCCGAAGAAGAAGCGGTCGTTGATGAGGAGGCGGAAGAGCTCGCCGAAAGGTTAGAGGCCGAGGGCACACCTGACGTTACGGAAGAAGTAGCAGAGAATGTAACGGCAGAGCGCAAGCAAGGGACCACTCTAGGTAAAAAGCAACAGAGGATTGTTGAGCAGGCTAAGAAGCGTGCTGTCTCTCTGGCTAACTCTGTGTCTGGATTGAAGGTCAAGCTTTACGAAACCACCGACCAGTATCAGAAGGCAACCAATAAGACTGGTAAGGGTGTGTATTTGAGGGAGGTCGATGAGCAAGGCAACGTCATAGACAAGACCATCCACATCAACCTTGAGACCGCCAACAGCCGTACCGTAGCTCACGAGGCTTTCCATGCTATGTTCTTGGAGAACCTTTCTGAAGAGGAAACTCAGGCCCAAGCCAAGGCTTTGATGAGCACTGTGCGCAAGTCTGTAGCTGGCGACTCTGCTTTGGCAAAGCGCATCGACCAGTTCTTGGCTGCGTATAACGAGGCTGAGATTGACGAGGAGGCCCTGTCAGAAATCTTTGGCTATATCTCCAATGGATACGGGGAGCTTACGGCTCCTGAGCAAAGCAAGGTTAAGGCTGTCATCAAGGCTTTGATTGAGCGTGTTACGGGCATCAAGCTGGAGAGCGGATGGAGCGATGGTGACCAGAACGTCCTTGACCTTTTCAATACTCTGGCTGAGAAGCTGGAGGCTGGAGAGGAGATTACTGCTGAAGAGGTTGGTGGCCTCAGGGTTTCTGAGGAGAGGGTAGCTGAGGTCGAGGCTGATACTGAAATCGATACCCGTATTGCTGCTGCTCAGCAGAAGTTAGCTGACGCTAACGAGGCTATCGGCACCGTGCTTGGTGAGCTATCTAGTCTGCTTGATGAGGTGGATGACGAGGCGGCAAGCAAGCTTTTGGCTTCGGTCAAGAAGACCATCAGTGCAAAGCAAGTTGGCGCTACGGTCAAGAAGATTCGTGACGTCAAGAAATCTAAGCGCATGTCCGCTGACGATAAGGCCGAGGCGTTGACGAAGCTTGAGGCTAAGCTTGACGGTCAGCTTGAGGTATTAGAGAAGGCTCGTGATGGAGTTCAAGAGGAAGTTGACTCTGCGGTAGAGAGGGTGAAAGCCAAGGCTGAGAAGCAACGTGCTGAGACCAAGAAGACGGAGCGTCTTGCGCAGATTAAGGACGAGGGTAAGGCCATCACCAAGGAGCGTGCTAAGGCCATTAGTAAGGCTAAGAAAGAGTTTGAGGGTGAGGACTTAAAGACTGCTATCGAGCTTATTGAGGAAGAGACTAAGGCCAAGCGTGACAAGCTCAAGGCCGAGAAGACCGAGCTAGAGAAGAAGCCTGTCAAAGAAACCCCGGTCGAAGAAGTCGCCGAGACGGCGGAGGTAACGCCGGAAGAAGAGGTGACACCGGAGGAGCAGCCCACCGTCGCTACCATCCGCACCAAGGTTGGTGTCGAGGCGTTCGGGAAGTTCGAGGCTGCGGTGCGTAGCTACTTGGAATACATGGACGCTCTCGACTCGGAGCAGGCGACCAGAGGTCAGAGGGCTACATCCACGCGGCGAGTAAACAAGGCGGTGAATTTGGCATCTGAGCTTGGGTTAACTGATGCCGAGCAGGCGGTGATACAGAACTCCGTACTGGAGAAGATTGAGGCAGAGAAGCGTGCAGCCGAGGCGAAGGAGGATGAGCAGGCTGAGCTCAAGGCCGCAGCCGAGCGGGGTAAGCAAGCGGCGGCGGAGGTAACGCCGGAGCCGACGGTAGAGGAGGAGGTTACGCCGGAGACCGCCGTTGAGGAGGCTCCTGCCGTTGAGGAAAAGCCCACGGTATCCGAGGCGGAGAAGCGGGCTGCCATCGATGACATCACCGTTGAGGAGGCGGAGAAGCGGATGGCGCGGGAGGCTGCCGAGGCCAAGCTGAACGTAGCCCGAGCTGAACAGAGGAAGCTCGATGCACTAAAAGGAAAGACGGACAAGAAGTCTGTTGCCGAGCGCAAGAACATCAAGCAGTTTATCGATGACCTCAAGACCATGTCTGTCGAGGAGGCCCGTGCAAAGCGTGCGCCGAAACCCCGTGAGCAACGTGTGTCCGCCAACGAGTATGACCTGAAGAGCCTGAAGAAAGTGGGCGAGGGGTCAACGCGTGTGGTCTATGACCTTGGTGACGGGCGAGTGCTGAAGCGAGCTAAGAACCCTCGTGGCTTGATGCAGAACGACGCCATCATGTGGGGTGACAAAAACGAGATTCTCCTTGAGCTGTTGCCGGAGGTATACTTCGACGAAGAAGGTGCCGACTATGTCATCCATGAGAACGTGCCCCGCAATGACAGTGCGGTACGCAAGTTTCTCAAGCCCCTAAAGGACGTATACGACGAGAACCGTATCCCCGGAGACAGGTACATCCACCCCAAGGTGATGCGTCAGATGGAGGAGATGGGCCTCGGAGAGTTCCTCAACTATGATTTGTTGATGGGTGATTTTGTCCGTCCGTCAAGTTGGGGTCAGCGAGAGAACGGCGAGTTCGTGCTTGTCGACGACGGTACGCTAAACAGGGCCGCACTAGAATACAAGTTTGGCAAGCTCCTGCCAGTTCCTGAATCGTATCAAGAAGCCTTTGCTGAGGTTAAAAGATTAAAAGGACAGCCCAAGGCCCGTGAGCAGCGGGTGGCTGATGTGGTGGAGCGGTATGAGTTCCGCCCTAACGGAAGCTTGAAGGAGTCTAGCCTAGCCGGGGAGCTGCGTCGCAACCTGAAGCGCTATGGCTTTGGTGTCAAGCAGTTTGGCACACGGATGGACGATTTCCATATCGTCAACCTCGAGACGGGCCGTAAGGTCGACCCCAAGAAGCTCATCGCGAAAGACCGCGCTGACGAGAAGGTGGAGATGGAGCAGCGGGCTCAGGTCCGGGAGCGTGAAGCCAAGGAAAGCATGGCCCGTGCCGAGGCCGAGGAGGCGGTAGAGCAGGAGCTGCAACAGTACCGGGACCAGTACCTTGACTTCCCCGAGGATATGATTCCTCCAAGCACCCTATCTGCCCGCGAGCAAAGGGAATCCCTGTCCGATGCTGGCAAAGACTTGTCTACAGCGGCGTTGGTTAGGTTCGCTAAAGAGAGGGGGTATTCCAATAAGGCTATCCTGTCCCTGCGTCCCAATGCGCAACAAGCCATCGACAAGTATGACGAGCAGCTTGGCCGTGTAAACAAAGAGATTCAAGCTATCATCCAGCGTACGCGGGAGCGGGCACGTGGAGATAAAGACATTCAAGCCATCGATAACAAGGGGGCTCGTACCCGTGCTATAAACGACCGTATCGAAGAGGACGTACTGGCATATATGCAGGGCACCAAGTTCTATAAGAACGCATCCGATGTGGGGCGTGAGGCTATGGTGCGTGCCGTGCGTAAGCAGATGGGGCGCCGCATTAAATCAGCACCTTCAGTCATCAAGCTTGGCATCAAAGACGGTATACCCACCATCGATAAAGCAGACCTAAACTATCAGCTAAAGAAGATGGCTGAGAGCTCACGGCTTACGGCGCTTGCCATGCGTGAGGCCATGCGTGAGATTGGAAAGGACATAGCCAAGCTGGAGTCGGCAGGGTTGCTTACGAAGAAGCAGGCCCTACAGATTATTAAGAAACTTTCTAAGACGGACCCACTCAACCCCGTTCAGGTAGAGAACTTCGTCAACTTCGCGGCCCGCGTATTCAGTGACGCTGACTATACCGCTGAGGTAGCCCGTATGAATAAGCTCCGCAAGAGAGCCTTCACCAACGCAGAGAAGAAGCTGGGTATACCCAAAGACTTCATGCCTATGCTACGCACCTTGTTAGCTATGGATGCCGGCATGATTCCCGATGTGGCCTTCGAGGACTACGTCAAGTTGGTAGAGATGCTCGGTGAACGCAAGGCAGAGCTAGACCTAGAGGATGTCAACATGGTTGGCGATGTGGTGGCTCGGGTAATGAACGCCGTCGATGAGGAGCTGTCCCTAAAGGAGGAGTTGCTGGCACGCTACGTCAACTACCCCAATAAACAGAAAGGGTACAAGTCTACCATCAAGGCTATGGTTGATGACGGAGAGCTTAGTGCAGAGTCTGAGCTTGACGCCGATGGAAATAAAATGCCCTCGGAAGCTGACATACTGCTCAAGTATATCAATGAGCTTGACGAAGCGGAGGAGGGGAAGACGGAAGAACAGAAGGAACTGGATAGAGATAAGGAGAAGGTGATGCTCCTAACGGCTATAGAGGCGTTGCCTAAACTGGGACGGGTGCTGCCCACCCGGGAGGAGCGGGTACTAGCTAAGCGTTTCGATAGGCTTATCCGTACCGAGGCCGTCAATAAACTCAGCAATGCCGAGCTGAAGAACGTACTGCGCGTAGCGTCCAACATCGAGAACGGGTTCCTGTCGCACAACGCACAGGTTCTAGTGGAGAAGATGGAGGCCGAGCAGCGAGCCCGAGAGGTAGAGCAAGCCATCAGAGAGGCTGACATCCCGAAAAGAAAGCTGGCTTATTCTAAGGTGGCTGGAGTATTTGGCGGTCCCAACTCTACCCTTGAGCTCATCAAGCGCAACCCACTCAGATACATAGACCAAGTGCTCGGAAACTTTAAGAGCAATAGAGTCTACGACGCAGTCTTCAAGCCGCTGGCTAAAGCGTACTCTCAGTACAACGCTGAGATGATTACTATCCAAGAGCGCCTCGATGCGGTACAAGCCAAGCTGGTAGCTAAACACAAGCGCAACCCCAACGCTGTGACGAGGTCCAAGTTCCTCATCGGAGCGTATATGATGCAGCGGGAGTACGAGAACAACATCGGTGTCGATGGCGTCTTCTCTGCCGAAGACTTGCTGCAAGCCACAATCGATGGCTCGGGGGTAGGTAACGCATACTATACTGGAGCTACCACGCAGATGCTTCAGGATATACTAGACAAAGATGTCAGAGGTAAGACGGCAGACGAAATTGAGGCGGCCCTCTCTCCCGAAGAGAAAGCTGTAGCCAAAGAGATTCGTGCTATCAACGATGAGCTTACGCCCAAGGCTCAGTATGTAGCTGGCGTCCTCCGTGGTGTTCCGTTCCGTCCGTTCTCTCAGTACTTCCACCGCATCGTACTCAGCGATAAGCAGAAGGCAGGCATGAGTGGAATGCAGGGATTGATTGAGCAGGTCAATACCAACATGCGTCCCTCGACTCGGGCAAAGAACTTGGAGATTCGTACAGGCTCTATAGCCCCTGTCAACTTCGACCCGTTCGCCTCTGCCAACCGTGGCGCTAAGTTCATCCTTACCGACTACTATATGACCGACCCCGTTCGTACTGCGGGGAGGATGGCCAACGACCTGAAGAAGGTGAAGTTTGAAAGCGAGCAGGAGCGCAGCCTCGTCGATGCCATAGCAGGTGGCGATGGAGCTATCAATACTGCTATCACAGATGTATTGATGCAATCGTACACTATCAATACTGCGGTAGATAAAACTCTCGAGTTCATAAAGAAGCAAGCGTACCGCATGGCCTTGGCAGACGGACCAAGATTCATTGCTGAGCTCCTATCGAACCTCGCCTTTGTTGGCATGGCTAACCCCGGTGGTTTTGTGGAAGGTGTTCGGGCAATGCGTGACATTAAGGGCATGGAAGACTACAGTGGAGTAGACGTCCTCCGTAACGTAAACAGCGTACAAACAACGCGTCTGTTCCCTAAGCCCGATACCATCAGCTCACGCATGGTAGACTCCTTACGCACCTCGCTCGGTCCCGACCAGAGTCGGGTAACTGGAGAGGTGATGAACAACCTAAAGCAGATTTACGCGCAGACAGGAAAGCGCCTTCAGGATTCTAAGCTCACATCACAGCTTGCCGACTGGATGATTACCACGCCGGATAAGATGGTTACGCAGCCGGTGTGGTTTGGTGTATTCTCTCAGAAGTTCAAGGAGCAAACGGGAGAGGATGTCGACTTTACCAAGCTGGCAGAGAACGACGAGGCGTATATGAACAGGCACGAGCAGGCCATTAAGGATGCTACTGATGCTGCCGACGATGCGTCGGTACGTACTGGAGCTACCGACAATGTCTTCCTTGGAATATTGCGTGGTACTGTAAGGCCCGACGACTCTGGCGTAAAGAAATGGTTTGCGGTAGCCAACTCTTACATGACGAGGTTCCTCATCTTCGAGTATGCTACGGCTAGGACAGCCATACAGGCAGCTATAGGTAACGGAACCATCAGCCGTGGCGAAGGCCGTAGACTGATTGTAGCTACAACAGCGCGTATGGTTCTCTATTCATTCATCGTAGACATCCTGCGTAGAGAGCTAGATAAAGCCCTTGGGTTAGCCGACGACGACGACGAGAAAGAAGCTGGAGAACTACTCGGCGACGCGTTCTTAACAGGCATGTCCTCAATGGCCTTCGGTCGTACATCTGGTCAGATTGGAAGGGGTCTGAAGGGAATGGTAGTCGAGAACTTAAACAAGGACTATCTACACCCGGACAATTATGACTACGACGATAGAATCATGATGCCACTGATTGATTTCGACCGTGCGTCACAACGACCTTACAAGGCATTGATGGATGCCTTAACGGCTGCAACAGGACCGTATGGGGCTCCGGCAAGGACGGGTGTCTTAGCGTTCAAGAAGGCAACCGAAAAAGAAAGGAAGACAGGCTCGGCTATAGACCGTCAGGAAGCAGAGTTCAATCGCCTCTACCTCGAGCTCGCAGGTGTGTTTGGATACGTCCCCCTCTACAAGGACCTGCGGAGAATATACATCAAGGAGATATACAAGGGCCTAGATTAACCAGTGTACATCGACGGCGCGGACCTCGCAGTCCTCGTTGACGCAGAGCCAAGAGACCTTTAGGCCCGGCTGACCACCCTCGTCAGAGTCATGGTCGCCGGTCCACATAAGGTTCTTTCGGCACTCCGGGCACTTCATAATCCGTTGTATATCCTGTTGAGCTTTTGGTATACCTCCTCCTCTGTGCCACGCTTGGTGCGCATACGGACCATATCGATGAGCTGGTCTAGTCGGCTCTCGTTAGCGATGCGCTCACGCAAAGCCTTGTATCTGCTGCGTATGTCTTCACACTCGTCCCTCATATCCAAGAACTTAGCGCGAAGCTCGGGCGCAGAGTAATAGAACACAGGGTCTTCGCCGATATATTCTTCACGGGCTTTGACAAACCTCTTGCGGAACGAGGGGTTGACCTCTATGAGCTCCTCACCCTTGCGGAAGTAGTGGATGATGGTGCTGTGGTCACGACCGAGGAGGCCGGCGATATGACTGCACCCATAGCCCTGCTCCTGCAAGAGCTTGGCGAAGGTGATGCGGGCGTCAACGTAGCGGCGCTCCCGGCACTTGGTGAAGACGTCGCCGTCGAATACAGCGAAGCAGATGTCGGACAGCCTCTTG
>Ga0206130_10006601_pt1 | contig 13214 bp, 14 predicted proteins | sample Helgoland_Spring_9_FD_148637 | JGI IMG/M metagenome (GOLD analysis project Ga0206130, IMG submission 148637) | Pelagic subsurface seawater microbial communities from Kabeltonne, Helgoland, North Sea - Helgoland_Spring_Bloom_20160512_1 | ecosystem: Environmental > Aquatic > Marine > Epipelagic ... | reverse complement strand
TAAGTATAAAAAATTATTTAATAATCAAAAGGTAGATAATCTTTTTGAAGCTGACGTATTTCCAAATGGTCATACGCTAGAAGATGCGATAAGAAAGGTTGAGTCAACGGGTGGTATACGCTCAGTTGACGCAGCATTTGACCCTGCCAAGATTTCATCATCTAACCTACTAGCATCAAACCCAGTGGCAACAACAGGCGCAGGCTTAATGGCTAACGTAACAGGCCAACCATCTAACCTATCATCTTATATGCAGGGTAATACAGACGCTTACCTGACTAATGCAGAAAGGCAATACCTACAAAACAAGCAAGCATTTGAAAGCAATTTCTCAGACGATACAGGGTGGGACAGAGCAGACATATTGCCATTTAGAGTTAATGAGCAAACAGGTGAACGTGAGTTTGCAACGCCCGAAATGATTAAAGGGCTTTTAAGTGGGCTTTACGACATAGGGCAGTCAAAAAACACAAAGATAAGTAACCCTGCATCATTATTGGAATTAATTTAATGGCTATCTCAACTTACGCAGAGTTAAAAACATCAATCGCTAATTTCTTAAATCGTGATGATCTAACGGCTACTATTCCTGATTTCATTTCGTTGGCTGAATCGTCAATCAATAATGAGATTAGACATTGGCGCATGGAGACACGCGCTGAAACAACCATTGACAGCCAGTTTACAGGCATACCCACCGATTGGTTATCGACTATAAGATTTCACCTGGTTACGACAGGCACAAGCAGTTTAGATTTTATGTCACTGGCGACTATGCAAGCAAGCCGAGCAGCGCGTAACAACTCCACAGGCACACCAACCAACTACAGCCTTAACTCGTCACAATTTGAGGTATTTCCAACGCCTGATGGTTCGTACAGCGCGATACTGATGTATTACGCCAAGATACCCACACTTTCGGATTCAGCAACCACTAACTGGTTGTTAACCCATCATCCCGATATTTATTTGTATGGTGCTTTGCTGCATAGCGCACCTTACTTAAAAGAAGATGAAAGAGCCTCAACATGGGCTGCTCTTTATTCTGCTGCTGTAGCGCGTGTAAACACCGCCAGTAGTCGATCAACCGCGAGTGGCTCTGGCCTACGCTTGAAAATAGGTGCTTATTAATGTCATTTACGACTTTCTTAGAAAACGAAGTATTAGATCATGTATTCCGAAATGCGGCATACACACCACCCTCTACTGTTTACATCGGTTTGTATACATCAGCCACAGGTGCAGGCGGTACAGGCACAGAAGTATCGGGCAATGGCTACACACGCAAGGCTATGGCTTTTGATGCGTCTGTATCGGGTGCAATCGACAATACTAGCGCAGTTGAGTTTCCAACGGCTACGGGTGTGTGGGGAACCATTACGCATACGGCTGTATTAGATGCAGCAACAGGCGGCAATATGCTTGCTGAGACAGCGTTAACGGCTAGTAAGCCCATTGGCAGTGGTGATGTGTTTCGGTTCCAAGCTGGCGAATTTGACATAACCCTAACCTAGAATGAATGGTTATGGAGCCGCCAATTACGGCATTAACATTTATGGTCAGGCTGCTTATGTAGATGCGGCTGCTGTTATCAATGCGGCTTCATCGGTTACGGCTACGGCTCAACAGGTTTTTCAAGCTAGTGCTGAGATTGACGCAGTATCAAGCGTTACGGCTAATGGGCAAAAGTTTGGTCACGCCAGCGCAGTAATAGAGGCTGTAAGCACTGTAACTGCGTCTGCACAGGACATAGGGCAGGGCCAAACGTCTATTGAGGCGGTAAGCACTGTAACGGCTACAGGCGTATTTGCGGTGTCTGCAAGCGCAGTTATTAACGCTGTGTCGGGCTTAACAGCAAATGGTACAGCAAAGATGGGCGGTTCGGCAGTTATACAAGCGGCATCAGGCATGACAGCAACGGGTCGATATAAATACGAGCCATTACCGATTGACATTGCAACGTGGGCTACCAAGCCTGTTGATAGCGCAACCTGGACAACCTTGTAAAAGATTAACGAATAGGAAAGTAAAATGGCAGATACAACCACACCCAATTATGGCCTAACTAAACCAGAGGTTGGTGCTTCCGAGGATACTTGGGGTACGAAAATTAACACCAACTTAAATCTTATTGATACTCAGATGAAGGTGTCTGATACTCGGAGTGCTGCTAACACTACTGTTGCCAATGCTGCCTTGCCCAAAGCTGGCGGTACTATGACAGGCAATCTAGCCACAGCAGGTATTACCAGTGTCACAGCAGGAACAAGTAACTTTGTAGCTGGTGTAAATGCGGGTAATAGCATTACTTCTGGCGGTGATAATAACACCGCAGTTGGTGATGAGGCTGGTACTGCTATTACTACAGGTGATAGAAACACGCTTATTGGAAAGCAGTCAGGTTCTGCTATTACAACAGGTGGTAATAATACTGCCGTTGGTTACAACACTCTTTCTGCAAATACGTTAGCAGATAGAAACGTAGCCATTGGTGAAGGTTCCTTAAAAACTCTAAATGTTACTAGCAACGCTGACACTTATAATACTGGCGTTGGTTTTAACTCAGGTGCATCAATAACTACAGGCGTACAAAATACCCTTATTGGTGCGTTAGCAGGAGATGCAATAACTACAGCAGCTAACAATACTGCCGTTGGTTACTTGGCTTTATCTGCTAACACTACAGGTACAGAAAACGTAGCAGTTGGAGCCAGTGCTTTACTATCTAACACTACCAATGGTTATAACACTGCCGTTGGTTTTGAGTCTTTAAAAGTTAACACTACTGGTAATAAGAATACGGCTGTAGGTAGGAAATCGTTAGCTGCAAACACTACAGGTATAGAAAACGTAGCGGTAGGTTATGATTGTTTAGACGCTAACACCACAGCAAGTGGTAACACTGCTATAGGTAAGTCTGCTTTAGGTTCTAACACTACAGGCCCTGCTAACACTGCTGTAGGTAAAAGCGCATTACAATTAAACACTACAGGTGCTAACAACACTGCTAGTGGTGTCGAAGCATTAAGATATAACACCACAGGGGAAAGTAATACTGCTGTTGGCCTGAACGCTTTATACGCTAACACCACCGCAAATAACAACACAGCTATGGGTGTTAATTCTTTAACATCTAACACCACAGGTGATGCAAACACTGCGGTAGGTAGAAATGCTTTGCTTACTAACACAACAGCAGGTTCCAACACTGCTTTGGGTCGCGAGGCACTGAGGGATAACACTACAGGTGCAAACAATACTGCGGTAGGTAAAAATGCTTTATCTCAAAATACATCAGCACCAAGAAATACTGCTGTTGGTACGCAATCTTTACTTTATGTTACTACTGGCGACAACAACACAGCATTAGGGTTTCAGACAGGGGCTAGTGGCACAGGGCTAACTACAGGGTATGGAAACACACTACTTGGAACTTATGCTGGTACTACAGGTGCTACTACTAACTACGCAAATGCTCTTGGGCAAAGTGTTAATGGAGCAGGAGGTTACACAACTCTAGGTAGTGGAGCTAATGATATAAGATCAGCACATGGTAACACATCATGGTCAACAGTATCAGACGAGCGTTATAAGAAAGACATTACTACATCTACTGCTGGCCTGTCTGTTATTAATGAGTTACGCCCTGTCACTTGGAACTACAAAACTCTTGGTGAGTTACCTGAGACATTCAATGCTTATGAAGCAGACTCCACAGAAGTATTCAAAAACACTCAGACTAATCACGGCTTTATAGCCCAAGAAGTTAAGGCTGTTATTGATGCTCACTCTGAAATCAAAGATGGGTTTAGGCTTTGGGATGATCGTGATGATGGTTCCCAAGAAGTAGCCGAAGCAGCATTAATCCCAGTGTTAGTAAAAGCAATACAAGAATTATCAACCCAGAACGCAGCACTTGAAGCACGTTTAACAGCACTAGAGGCATAAAAAGATGGATGAATTAACAGCAGAACAAATCGCACAGAACTACTCAGCTTGTGGTGATTCAGTAGCACTAATCAACGCAGGTCAGCCAGAGAGTATGTCTGATGAGGATTGGGCAGACTGTGTGGCACGTAACAAAGAGCATTTGGTTATTATGTTAGCTAAAGATTATTGGACTGATGAAGATATGACTGCTATTACTGCTGCTGCTGCTTAAAGGAACCAACATGGCTATTGAGTATCGCGGTGAGAGGTTTGCAGGCTACAACAAGCCTAAAGCTAGTGCTAAAGGCGGTAAGTCTCATGTCGTTCTAATTCAAGATAATGGTAAAGACCGCATGATTCGTTTCGGTCAGGAAGGTGCAACAGGTAGCCCAAAAGGGACAGCTAGGAATGATGCCTTTCGAGCGCGTCACGCCAAGAATATAGCCAAGGGCAAGACTAGCGCGGCCTTTTGGTCAGCAAAGACAAAATGGTAGGAGAATTAGCATGAGCCTTTACAGAAACATAGCAGCAAAAAAGAAGCGCATTAAGGCTGGCTCTGGTGAAACCATGAAGAAAGCAGGCATGAAGGGTAGGCCAACGGATAGTGCTTTTAAACAAGCGGCTAAGACAGCAAAGCCAGTAAAGAAAAAGAAAGCTAAATAAATTAAATGGTAGGAGAAGTGTTATGCCAGTAGTCAAAGGTAAGAAATACCCATATACCGCAGCAGGCAAGAAAGCCGCAGCTAAAGCCAAAAAGAAAACAAAGAAGTAATTTATGGCATTAATACCATTAGACCTACCAGCAGGCGTTTATCGCAATGGCACTGACTTGCAAAGCCAAGGGCGGTGGCGTGACTCTAACCTGGTGCGCTGGTTTGATAATACGTTAAGACCTATCGGTGGCTGGCGTACACGCAGCGATACCGCTAGTGCTGGTCAGGTTCGTGGCTTACATTCTTGGATAGCGAATAACTCAGACAGATGGATAGCGGCTGGTAGTTACAATGCGCTTTATGCTTATAGCGGTGCTGGCACTCGATACACAATTACCCCAACAGGTTTAACGGCTGGTAATGAAAATGCACTACAGCCAGTGGGCTATGGTAATGCGTTTTACGGGCTAGAATATTACGGAATTGCCCGACAAGAAGTAACGACCATTGTTCCAGCGACTACGTGGGCAATGGAATCATGGGGGCAGTATTTATTGGCTTGCTCAAGTTCAGATGGAAAAGTTTACGAGTGGCAGTTAAACACTGGAACCATTGCCGCAGTAGTAGCTAATGCCCCTGTTAACAATCGTTCTATTTTAGTGACAGAAGAAAGGTTCTTAATGTGCTTGGGTGCAGGCGGTAATCCACGTTTAGTTCAATGGTCAGATCGTGAGAACAACACAGTGTGGACACCAGCCGCTACGAATGAAGCAGGCAGTTTAGAGTTACAGACCAATGGGCGTATCCAGTGCGGTGTGCGAGTACAAAACCAAGCATTAATACTAACCGACACTGATGCTCATGTGGCGACTTACAGTGGCCCACCATACGTTTATGGCATTGAGCGTGTTGGCACTTCATGCGGCATTATATCCACTCACGCGATAGCTACAGTAGACAAGGGTGCTATTTGGATGGGTAGTCGATCATTCTATACTTACTCAGGCGGTGCAGTAACCGAAGTTAATTGTGAAGTTGCTGATTACGTTTTTTCTGACATTAACCTAAGTCAGATTAGCAAGGTTTGTGCTGTGCCTAATGCTAACTTTGGTGAGATTTGGTGGTTCTACCCATCGGGCAACTCTAACGAGAATAACCGCTATGTCGTGTTTAACTACAACGATAACACTTGGGCGATTGGCGTTTTAGCTAGAACAGCAGGAGTTGATGCAGGCGTATATCGTCAGCCAATCATTGTTTCTGCGCTAAACAAAAAACTATACGAACATGAAATTGGCTTTAACTATGATGGTGGCGAACCATTTGCAGAGTCAGGCCCGATAATTATAGGCAATGGCGATAATGTTATGTCTGTGACCAAAATGATACCAGACGAGAAAACGCAGGGTGATGTTGACGCAACTTTTAAAACTCGATTCTATCCCAACGATGTGGAAAGAACATACGGCCCTTTCAATATGTCTAATCCTACCAGTTTACGTTTTACTGGGCGACAAGTCAGGATACGCATTGAAGGGGTTAATGCTGACGATTGGCGTGTTGGTATTAATAGATTGGAAGTCATACAGGGGGGCAGACGTTGAGCATACTCGATCAGCCACCAAGACTGATTAACCTTAACTGGCTGCAATGGGCGCAAAGAACATCAGCCTGGTTAGCATTAACGCGCAGCGCATTACGTCATAAAGGCGCAAGCGAATCAGCCGCAGAAGATGGTGTATTGCTATGGAACCAGACAGGCGAATACCCTGTTGTTTCAGTTGATGGTGCGTATGTGCCTGTACAGATTGCGCGTGGTTATACAGTGGCGGCATTGCCTACAGGTGTGGTTGGTCAACGGGCTTATGTAACTGATGCAGCCTCACCCACGTTTGGCTCTGCGGTAAGTGGTGGCGGTGCAGTTGTTATACCTGTATTTAGAAACGCTACCGCTTGGATTGTCGGATGAACGAGTTAGACAGATGCAGAAAATGGATAGAGGATGCGCTTGAATATTCGGGCGGCACACACACTTTTGAAGATGTTAAAAATGGTATAATTGAGGGCAAATCACAGCTATGGCCTGCGGCTAATTCTTGCCTAGTTACAGAGATTACGCGGTTCCCTCAAAAGAAGGTTTTACACGTTTTTTTAGGTGGTGGAAACTTAGAAGAAATTAAGGGTATGCAGCCAGATTTAATCAGTTGGGCAAAGGCCCAAGAGTGTGAAAGTTTAACAATGAGTGGTCGCAAAGGCTGGTCAAAAGCATTGGCAGACATTGGTTGGAAATCCCAATTAGTGCTATTAGAAAAGAGGTTTTAGGTATGTCAAAAGGCGGCACAACATCAGGCAGCACAGAAATTCCAGCATGGTTGGAAAATGCAGCGATTGAAAACATCAACAAAGCGCGTGACGTATCTCAGATTGGCTATGTGCCTTATTACGGGCCTGATGTAGCAGCTTTCTCACCTATGCAGCAACAGTCTATGCAATCTACGGGTAACGCTGCTAGTGCCTTTGGATTGGCCCCACAAGGCTTTAACGCAATGGCTGGTATGCCACAAGCAGAAACCTTTGCAGGCGGCTTACAGGGCTATTCTAGTGCGCCTTTGTATGAGCAGTCATTAGACAAGCTATTTGCTAATGCGCCAGCGCAGTACAATGCTATGGCTGATATGGTCATTGACCCATTTACAGGCGCACGTTCACGCAATAACTACGGCAATGCAAGCCCTGTTATGGGCATGGCTAGACCTAGTATTAATGGTGGTGGCGGCATTGGTGGTGGTAATGCTCCTTTTGTTGACCAAGTACACGCAGATCGAATGGCTGGCATGAACAATGGAGGTGAACATTATGGCGTTAATCGGGAGTACAACCCATACGCTGGAGTTATGCCAGATGGTTCAAATAGCTATTATGATATGAGTTTTGGTGAAGATGGGCGCAGAGAAATAGGAATGGGTGAAAGCATTGGTGAGTTTTTACTTGGTGGCCCTAGTAGAGCATTTGATGCAGTTGGCAGGACTTTGTTTGACATATCTGGTGCTGGTTCACCAACCATGACACAGAAGGAATCTGTAGAAAGAATAAACCGATTAAATTCTGGATATAACTCTGCAAATGATGTGACGGCTGTTCAAACAGATGTAAATGGCAATCCATTAGGTGGTTTTCAGCCCTATTATCAACCTAATGTTGGGATGGTTTATGTAGACCCTAATCTTGGTGGTATTCAAGGAATTGATGGTGTACCTGATGATCTTGGTGGTATTCAAAGAGCGCAGTCTTTGGCAGCAGCCAGATTGCAGGCTGATAGGCAACGTGCGCTTGATGTGGCACTGGCCCAACAAGAACAAGAAGATTTAATTGCTGCTGGACTTATCGAAAACCCTATATCAAACGCAGTAACAACGCCTTATGTTGCGCCAGTTGTTAGAAGCACAGTTAACTCAGGCGGCAATGGTACAGGGGCAGCGCAAAGGGCTGGCGGTTATGCAAAAAGCAAAGCACCAGGCGAAGCTGGTTCAAGATTCGGATTATAAGGAACAAGATTATGGCAGGCTCACCAACAGGCGGTTTTAACGTCAATCAAGCAGCAGCAGGCGGCATACAACAGGCAGGAATGGGTGCAGCACAAGGCATGAATTATCGGCCTATGGCAATTACTGCGCCAACGCAAGATAGTTTGCAGCAGTACACTAATCCGTATGAGACACAGGTTGTGAACCAATCTCTTGCTGATTTAGAACGCAGCCGATTAATGGCCCAGAACGTAGGTGGCGCACAAGCAAGCGCAGCTAACGCATTTGGTGGCTCACGACAGGGCATTGCAGAAGCAGAAACCAATCGGGCCTTTGCAGATCAAGCAGCCCGTACAGCGTCAGGATTGCGGCAGACAGGCTACCAGAACGCGCAGACAATGGAACGCCAAGCGCAAATGCAAAACCAGCAGGCAGGCTTATCGGGCGCACAACAGCGTTTAAATGCAGGCCAACAGTTAGGCAGTTTGTCTAACCTTGGTTTTGGCATGGGCCAGACTATTCAAAGCCGTATGGATCAGCAAGGCGCAATGCAACAAGCATTGAATCAACAGCTTATTAACGCAGGCAAGAATCAATACGCTGGCTATACTGGCGCACCAGCGCAAAGCCTACAGTATTTGTTACAGGCCGTAGGTGGCGCACCAACTCCACAGAATACAACTCAAGGGTATTCGCCTGGTTTGTTTGATTATTTGACGTTGGCTGGAACAACTTACGCTGGCATAAAGTAAGGAATTATAATGGGTTTATTAGATAACATCGGAAACAAGCTATCTTCAATGTCAGACGATGATAAGCGAGGTTTGGCTCTGGGCTTGGCTCAAGGCTTTGCAGGCATGAGTGGCAATCCCAATGCTAATAGCATTATGGCTGGTATTCAAGATCAGCGAAAAGTTTTGGCGGCTAGGCGAGAAAAAACTAACGCTTCTGAAAAGCTACAAAGTCAAACAGCTATGGCTTTGCAAATCCTGTCAAAAGAAAAGTTTCCTATGATACATGACGCTTTAAGGGCAGGGATTATTTCCCCTAGTGACGCTGTTACTGCTGCTAGAAAAGGCGGTGACGTTAAAGTGGTTGGAAAATCATTAGTATCTATGGATGGTACTGTTTTATACACAGACGCCACTGCAAGTGATAACAAAGAACCGCCAGCAATGATTACTTTAAGAGCTAGGGCAGAAGCCGCTGGTCTTAAACAAGGTACGCCCGAGTATCAACAATTTATGATAGAGGGTGGAGCTAAGAAAGGCATGACCCTTACCACAAATCCAGATGGTACTTTTACAATGACTCAAGGTGGTGCAACAGTTAAACCGCTAACTGAAACACAAGGTAAAGCCTCAGCTTTTTATACAAGAGCCACATCAGCAGGGCAAATAATTGACAATCTTGAGGCGACAGGAACAGACTTTGGGCAATGGGTGATTGGTCAAATACCTTTAACAAACTGGGCCTCTTCCGCAGAATTTCAGCAACTAGACTCTGCAAAAAGAGATTGGATAAGTGCAGTATTGCGACTTGAATCTGGTGCTGCTATTGGCAAGGATGAATTTTCCAACTATGACAAAGCATTTTTCCCACAAGTAGGCGATAAGCAAGTTACGTTAGACCAAAAAAGAAATAGCCGAAGTTTAATTGCTAAAACCTTACAAATGCAAAGTGGAAGTGGTGCTGCCCAAGGAAATAACGCAAACGCAATACAAGTTAAACGCTATAACCCAGTAACTGGGAAGGTTGAGGTAGTTACCCCATGATAGAAATACTTGGCCCAGATAATCAACCTGTGCAGTTTGAAGATGGTACTGACGATGCAACCATTGAAAGGGTAATGGCTGAACTTTATCCAAACCCTTCTGCACAACAAGCCCCATCAGCAGATTGGATGCAGAATCTAAAAGAGCGTGACTATCTACAACAAGCACCATTGACTGCTCAAGCATTAAAGGTAGCAGAGGGCATACCGCTTGTTGGTGGGTGGATACAAGATATAGCAGGCGCAGTATCACCAGAACTTCAAGCAAAAACTAAAGCTGTTTCAGAAGCAAAGCAAAGCCAAGACCCTATTGAAAGCACTGCGCTGCAAGTTGGTGGTGCTGTAGTTCCTTCAATAATTGCTGCGCCCGTTGTTGCTCCAGCATCATTTGTTAATTGGTTATCTAAATTGCCCACAGTGCAAAAAATGGTAGCCGTAGGTGGCAGTGGTGGATTACTTGGCCTGGTAGAAGGTGCGGTAAGTGGCGCAGGCAGAGGCGGTGAAGATGGGCGCATGGAAGGTGCAGTCGAAGGTGGAAGCATAGGTGCTGCTGGCGGTTTGTTTGGTGGTTTATTGCCTCCAGCCGTTATTAAAGGTTATGAAAATTTAAAAGTATCCTTTAGAAATGTTGGGGCAGAAGATATTGCAAAGTCTTTAAATATATCAATTCCATCAGCGCAAGTATTATCAGCTACATTTCGGGATGCTGGCACAGATATTAAATCTGCGCTACAAAACATTTTCAACGCTGGTGAAGAGGGTATGCTTGCTGATTCTGGGTTTGCAGCACAGGCTTTGCTTGATGCCGCAGCGTCAACAGGTGGCAGGGCTTCACAGATAACCTCAGAGGAAGTTACAGGGCGAGCAGCTAGGCAAGGTGCAGCACTATCAACTTCTATGGATGATGCACTAGGGGTATTGCCTAAAGTAGACGATCAAGCAGCAGACGCTTTAGACATGGCAGAAAACATTGCTTCATCTACAAAAGTTCAAAGGCAAGAGGCATACGATCTAGCCTATGGAACACCTATAGATTTTAGTTCAACAGCAGGCAGAGAAATTGAAAGGGTTTTTGATGCATTGCCTGATCGCTTTAAAGGTGCTGCTATAGAACGAGCTAACGAAAAAATGAGGCTTGAGGCATATAAAACTGGCAAGCCACAACCAAAGCAAATATTAGCAGATATTGCAGACGATGGAACTGTTAGCTTTTCAACGATGCCAAACTTGCGTCAGTTAGATCAAATTAAGCAGGCAATCGGTGAAGTTGGTTTTAAAGAAGTTGATAACTTTGGGAGACCAACAGCAGACGCTTTAGATGCAGTAAATTGGTATCGTGAAATTTCAAATAGACTAAAGGAAGCGTCACCAGAGTATAGAAAAGCAGTTGAGTTGGGCGGTGATAAGATTAGTTTAGATAATGCGCTTGAACTTGGCTTGGGAATGTTAAAGCCTGGTATGTCAGCAAGGGACGTTGCCAGAGCAATGAAAGGTGCTGAAAGTGTTGAAAAACAATACGCAAAACTTGGAGTAAGAAGTGCTGTTGATGATTTAATAAACAATGTTAAAGCAACTATTGCCTCCCCTGACATTGACATAAATACACTGCGAACAGTTTTTACTCAGCTATCGTCTAAAAATTCTCGTGACAAAATAAAAATACTTTTAAGTGCATCAGAAGCTAAACAATTATTTAAAGACTTAGATCAAGCACAAATGTCGTTAGCTTTAAGGGCGGCTGTTGCAATGAATTCAAAAACTAGCATTAGAATAACGCAAAAAGAAATGGTCGATGAAATGACTGATATTGGCGCGTTTGCTCATCTTCTAAGGTTAGAGCCAGCAAAGGCAAGTCAAAGTGTGGTGCAGAAAGTTACAGGTGAAACAGATGCGCTCAGTGTTGCAGCAAAGCAAGAAATATACACCGACATAGCAAAGGCTTTAACCCAGATCAAAGGCAAAGAGGCTCGTACTGCTCTTAAAGTAATAATGAGGGCGTCAAAAGCCGAGCAAGTAAGTGATGCAGAACTTAAAGCGGTTAGTGATTTACTGCTTGCTAACTCAGGGTTTGCGTCAATAGCTGCTTTTTCAGAGTTGGGTCAGTCACAAGTTAATGGAGAGCAGTAATGCCTAAAATGTCACAACAGGATATTCAAAGCGCAATTAAAACGGCTATTCAATCAGCCATTGATTACGTTGATTCAGATATTGCAGACCAACGTGAACGCGCTCAAAGCTACTTTGACGGCAATGTTGACCTAGAGCATGAAGATGGTCGTTCACGCGTAGTGTCTACTAAGGTGCGTGATGTGGTGCGTGGTGCTAAACCTAGCCTGATGCGTATTTTTATGAGCAATAATAAGTTTGTGGAATTTACGCCCAAAGGCCCAGAAGATGTGGCTAATGCAGAACAAGCTACAGCTTATTGTCATTGGGTGTTTAACAAAGTGGGCGGCTATAACGTATTAAGTAATGCCATACATGACTCCCTGGTTAAAAAAGTAGGCGTGGTTAAAGTCTGGTGGAACCAAGAAACCATTGCTAAAACTTACACCTATGAAAACTTGTCAGACCAAGAAGTACAGGTATTGGTTAATAAAGAAGGTGTTGAAGTTGTAGAACATCGACAAGAAATAGAAATGGAAATGGACGAGTTCGGCTTAGACGTTGAACGCAATGTTCACCACATGGTTATTACGCACAAATATGAAGAGGGCGAAATGGTCATTGAGGGGATTCCCCCAGAAGAATTTTTCATTGATGGTTCAGCCAAGTCGATTGATGATGCGTATATTTGCTGTCACAGAAGCGAGAAACGCGCAGGCGATCTAGTGGCAATGGGTATTGACCAAGACGTTGTGGATAATCTAAACGGCTCAGATAACGATTCATTGATTGGCAATGTTGAAAAGATACAGCGATTTGGTGATGAAGTTCAAGACGATGAAAGTGTAGAAAATGACCCATCTATGCGCCTGGTTCTTGTTACAGAGGCTTATCTACGCATTGACGCAGAAGGTGACGGCATACCCACTTTGCACAAGTTCCTTTGTGGCGGCACTGATTACGAAGTGCTTGAAATGGAGCCGTGGGACAAAGCCCCCTTTGCTGATTTTCATGTTGACCCAGAACCCCACGCTTTTTATGGACGCTCATTAGCTGAATTGGTGATTAACGATCAAGACACCACCACTAGTGTATTACGCGGCATTTTAGACAATGTGGCGTTAGTAAACACCCCACGTTTAGAGGTCAATGAAGATTTGGTGGAAATGGACGATGTGCTGAATAACGAGATCGGTGCAATCATTCGCAGTGAGCAAATAGGGTCGA
>Ga0206130_10006600_pt1 | contig 13214 bp, 16 predicted proteins | sample Helgoland_Spring_9_FD_148637 | JGI IMG/M metagenome (GOLD analysis project Ga0206130, IMG submission 148637) | Pelagic subsurface seawater microbial communities from Kabeltonne, Helgoland, North Sea - Helgoland_Spring_Bloom_20160512_1 | ecosystem: Environmental > Aquatic > Marine > Epipelagic ... | reverse complement strand
TGAGGATTGACCCGGTATCCTCATTGTATTTAATTAAATGCACATGGTGGGAGTTGCCTAGTACGGCTTGTCCCACCAAGTAACACATGGAGTCCTTATAGTCAGGACCAATACAAACCTTGCGGATGTCTCGCATTAAAGAGCGACAATCTTGTACCCTATTTCCAAGTATAGGTCTCCACCGCCAGCGGCAGTAACGGCTCCAGACAGATACAGATTCAAAGGAGTATTCTCCGCCATCTGAGCGTTGGTCTGTACGTTCATCTGCTGTATGGTAGTGGCAGGGAGACCCAACACAGTGCCGGGAAGGGCATACTGCGAAGTCGATGCGGTATAAAGTCCGATGTCGCCAACTATAGTGTACACCGGAGCAGCATACGCAAAGCGGTATGCAGCCGAAACAACCTGTATATACTTACCTACGCCCGGAGCAGCAATAAGGGTTGGTCCGGTACTGGGCCCCAGAGTAGCAATTACAGACGCGGGGATTTGATTCCGATATGAAAGCACGGGTTGGTCAACCCATAGCACGCCGCCATTACCGCTATTCTGAGACGGGTCGGCGATGAGCATTTGATTGTACGTTCCCGAGGCGCCTTGAGCGTCCAGAACATTACAAGATAGGTCCAGCTCGTTGGTGAGCTGAAGGTTGTAACCCTCTCCCGTGGCGCTCCAAGTAAGGTCTTGCACGACGGCAGCACCAGTAAGCGCAGAAATGCCACCGCCGTTGAGAACGATGGGGGCCCCTCCGTTGAGGGTGATGCCTGTAGTAGCGGCGTTACCCGTCGTAAGCACCGACTGCAAGTCTTGGTTGGGCTGGCCGTCGCCATTGCTGGCTGAGGTAATCCGCCCCTGCTGGTCGACGGTGATGTTTGCGTTGGTGTACGAGGCGGCAGCGACAGTGGTGTCCGCAAGGTTGATGGTACCCGTGGTAATAATCCCTCCTGCTGGGCTAGTTTCCAATCCTGTACCGCCAAGAACTTGGGTGACGCTACCACTGCCTCCACTTCCAGTACTGTTGATGGTAATGGTGTTGTCTACGGCAGAAGTAACAACGCTGACGCCGTCACCAGCGAGAACGCCTACGCTTCCATCAAGAGTGTTGATAGAAGTTACCGGAGTGTTGGTAGATGCCGAAGTAACCCTTCCGTACTGGTCGACAGTAACATTGGCGTTCTGGTATGTGCCTTGAACGCCGGAGACGGTGTCCAACGAAACACCCACATTGCCTGTAGTAGGGCTGGTGCTGATAGGCCCCAGTCCGTTTACAGAGTTGACAACATTGGTATTCGCCGGATTGGTGGCAAAGTCAGCAATATCCTGAACGCTAAGTTGCTTGGTCTCTTTATCTACGGTCTGCGAGTCTGTTCCAATAGCCGTATCCGCTCCGTTTAGTGGAGCCGATTTAATCGGGTAGCTCGCGCTATTAATCTTAGCCATATTACTTCTTCTTACGGCGGTCGCCAGTAATAGCAGTAATAAGGATATCGAGATAACCAAATACAGCATTGTCAGCATCCGTTGGAGTTAAATTCACGACGACCTTGATGAGCGCCATGATGGCGATGGTAAGGGGAACCCAGTTCTCTGCAATGAAATCAATCATAGAACCAAGGTACACAATTCAATACAACCAAGTGCAGTTACCCGCCTTGCTCGGGTCGCAGTCCACATGGATGAAATTCTGCCCTATGCCAATGCGATTGAATCCGGCTTCGATGAGGCCCTTCAAGACAAAGAACCTACGGTTGGAACTGTCGGTGCGGATGTCCGCCGCCCAGCCCGTAAGGTGGCTGCTTCCCGGGACTCCCCCTACCTCAGCATTATGTTCTGGCGTCCGGAAGCCAGAGTTGATGACATAGGGTACGTTGCTGTACCCGCGAGCCAAGTCCAGCTTCTCCAAGAAGAGGGGCTCCATCTCATGACCCGAGCCGGGGAGGTCGGGACTGTCGAACTCGGAGTAGGTGAAGTACTTCATCTTTGACGGGCTACAAGAATTTTGAGTTCATCGACAGCATCGACGAGCTTTTCCAGCATCGCCATAATCTGCAACTCTTGCTTCTCCAGCATCGCGATACGGCCCTTCAATTTTCCGACCTCGGTTTGCATCTTGAAGTAAATCCCGACAAGCGCCGCTGCGACAGTGAGGATTTCGAATAGGGTAATGGTGCTGGACATATCGCCTCGTATACTGGACCGTCCCAGTAAATCCAATACTGGTCGTGTTCGTTGGTCTTGTAAATATACTTCAGCTCCATTTTACGAGGGGCGAGGAGGAGACGGGATACGGTTCTCTGGGAGGTAGTACCAACCTGTTGTTCCTTTTACTGTATCAATGCGGTCAGCCAACTCTTGCTCCGTAGTAAACGTCTCAAGGTCGTGTTGCTCAGTATCAAGAACAAAGCCCGTGTTTAAAAAACCGTAGTTGCCCTTCTCGATGGTAGTCTCATACGCTAACCAATATGTTGGCTCGGTAGCGGTGAAAGTATGGTGGCTCATGATACTGCGGGTTCAGGCGTTCCGTCGACACACTCCCACTCGTTGGGGTTCGGAGGACTTGGGATGCGGTTGTCGCAGGTATCGTACCACCCGTCAATACCTTTTTCAGTATCGACGCGGGCCATAAGGTCTGCTTCGGTATCGAGAATCTCAAGGTACAGTTGCCCGGTGCTGACGCGCTGACCCGGCTCGATATATCCGTAGTACCAATTTTCAATGGTCCCCGACTCGCTCCAAGCGAACCAAAACTTCGGTCCCGTAGCGACCGTGCAAACGAATGTTGTTGTAGATAGTAGCATGATTAGACAGGGCCTCCGTCTGTGATTGTCCAACCGTAAGTTCCGGTTAAGATATTGCGTCCTGCTTCGGCGTTGCCTCCCGATGTGTATTGTGGAAGTCCGGTAATAGTAGCCCCCGTTTGAATGGTCGCTTGAGAAGGCCACCCCGTAGCACTATCAAGAAGCAAGTCGTAGTTAGCGGTGCTAAATCCCAAGCCAAAAGCACCATAATTTGCAGTTGTCAGGCTTGCTATTGTCCAACCACTAATGTCTTGGTCGAATGAACTTTGGTTTCGCAAGAAAAAATTCAAACTGCTAATATTGCTCATGTCCCAAGAGCCAATGGGTTGATTGAAAACCCCGGAGGGAAACCCATTACAATCAAACACGCCGACCATATTAGTAACGCTCGATGTGTTCCAATTGCCAATGTTCTGATTGAACTGCGAGCATCCTGCAAACATCAGTCGAAGATTTGTTACGTTGTCGGTCTGCCAATAATTATTGGTCGCATCCGTACTGATGTCTTGATTGAAATGCCTCGCACCATAAAACATAGAATCGAAGCTGTACGAGTCTCCGGGAGTAGTGCTCAACCGCATTTCACAGTTCCTGCCACCAACGCCGGAAGCCTGCCCCCCATTGAAGAGAGAGCCATTGAACATATTGCCCACCGAAACACCCGGCTTCATATCCCAAAAGTCTGTGTGCGTCAGCGCAAAATTGGTGGAGCTACTCTGAAATGTGCTACTAAAATTACTTATGTTACTTACGTCCCAATCTTGCAGACCAAGACCCGTAAAGGCTACGGAGTTTTGAAACATCCGAGACATGGTGACGTTACCCGTTGTCTTGAACGACCATCCCGAAAGGCTTGTATTAAAAGCCTGTGAAGACCGGAACATATCATTGAACGAACTCACGCTACTCACGTCCCAAGAACTGATGTCTTGGTCAAACGCCGTAGTGCCGTAAAACATCTCTACCATATCCGTAACAGATGACGTAATCCAACTGTTGATGTACGAGTTGAAAGGACAATCGCGGAACATAGCCCGCATATTGTTTACGTTGGTCGTATCCCAAGCGTCAATACCCAAGCCCACCCCGTTCAGTCCACCGTTCTGATACACAGAACCACGGAACATAGCGTTCATGTTCACATTGCTCGTAGGGTGAAAAACCCAAGCGGACAGGTCTTGGTTGAATGCGGTAGAGTCCCGGAACATTTCCTGAAAAGTCGTAACCTTCAGTAGGTTCCAAGAGCCGATATATTGGTTAAATCCGCTACCCTTGAACATCAAAGACAGGCTTGTGGCGTTTCCTGTATTCCATAAGTCAATGCCCGCCCCGACTCCACCAACACCCAAGTTGTTGTAGTTGGTCGCACCTTCAAACATAGACCCGAAATTACCTGATTGAGCGGTGTAATCTTTCCAATTAGTTAGGTCTTGATTGAATGCGGCGCAATTTTGAAACCATCCTTGATAGAAAGTTGTACTTGGTTGCCATTGGTCAAGCGGTTGATTGAACGATGTACAACCACTAAACACAGACGGAGAATAGCTTTGACTTGTCACATCCCAATCGTTGATGTTCTGATTGAAAGAAGTGCAATTACCAAAGAAGCTACTCATCCTTGCACCTTGAGGAGTTGCAGGACCGGGAATGTCTCCATTGAAGCTTGTGCAGTTGAAAAACACATTCGCTATCTCATCCTTGCCAAGAAAATTAAGCCCACTTAAAGGACCGACAAGGTTTGTGCAGTCACGGAACATATTCGACGCTCCAATCGAGCCAATCCCACCGGGAACGTCGCTGCCCGGAGGAGGGGTGTCAAGGGCAGTAACGGTGGTCAAGTTTGACGCGCCCCAAAATGCACCCTTAAAATTGAACTCTTCAACCGTTGACCAAGACCCAAACTCCCCAAAGCGAAGAATATCTGTTGTCTTAATGGCGTCGTTGGTATTTGAACCACTTACCTGCTTAAAGTTCCAATAAATAGGTCCAACGACCCTGACATTATAGCTACCTGAAGCAGGATAAGTATGCAGAATGTTTTCGGCAGTCTGATTCAATAGATACGAGCTGTCACCCCAACTAACGTCAAAGTCATTATATGGAGCCGCTCCACCATTTGAATATGATGGGAGTTTGAATTGGTCGGAGTTGGATGTATCAGCGGAAGTATTAGTGGTGTCAATTACACACTCAAACCAATCCATCCGTACGGAACTTGATTTATCTCCACCGTCCACAGTCCTCCCTGACATTTTTTCAGCGACGACAACGGGAACACCGTTTTTTGACCTAACTAAAGCCATCAGACAATCTCAAGCCAGTCGTTGCTGGGGTTAAAGTAAATCCTATTAGCATCAATCTTGTAGCCTAAAACCCTTACTATTTCTCCTGAACCAGTAGGAGCGACATTGGTTATTGCTCCGGCCGTAGTACTCAAGTACAGTGCATCTCCAATAGAGCCCGGGACAGAAGACAAGTAAACAATACCACTGACCAACTTGCCCGGAGGTCCAACTGATAGTACAAGCCACCCAGAACCAGTGGATGCAGCACTTGCATCAGCTTGAACAAATCCCGGGTTTGGGCTGGTGGTCCAATAGTATATCTCACCTGCTGTTAACCCGGCAGGATTAGTACCAACATACGTAAGCGTTCCTTCATAGTCTCCTACTGCTGATGCGTTGGTCTCCCTTACACTAAACTCCCAATTATCCCCATACATTCCATACACCTCGGCTGTACTCCACGTGGTGGCGTTGGTGCCGTTGGTCGTAAGGACCTGACCGCTGGTGCCGTAGCCTGCCGGGGTATCGGTGAGCTCAGTAAGCTCGCTCGCGCCAGCAGCGCCAAAAATTAATCCATCTTCAGTACCGTTAACAATAGCGGCTTGTCCCGCAGCTCCAACATATGTACTGGGCGTATCGCCAAGCTCAGTGAAATCGATGCCGCCGCCAGTAGTGACACTGTCGATGATATCCTGCATCGTGTAAATCTCCCTCAGACTGTCGGTCTGAGCAGAGCCACGGTCTTTGGTGGGCGTGCTCGCGTTGAGCGTATGGAACTTCTGGTCTACAGGGATAATAGGCATGTCTTATTCTTCTGATGTGGAAGTTACCAAACTTTAAATGGGGAAGGGCGGGAACCATCCCAAAGACTCAGCGCGTTCTGCTCGACGGGGAGGTATACGGTTGCCATTATGGTATTTGGAAGTAAGTGTCGATGTCAGATTCAATGCCGGTGCGGTTGGTGGATTGGTCAGACCCCCAAACTATAACCTCTTGCACCCTGCAATCGGCGTAAGTCGAGTCCGCGTCACCAATCCCACCACTCCCTGAGATGCCGCTGTCGAGTGTCGTCGAATTTTTAAAAACACCGTCAATCCACGCCGAAGCATTGCCCAAAGTGCTGCCAGCCATCATTGTAAAAAGATGTTGAGAGGTATCGGATGCACCGCCATTTATCGAGGTGGTTGTAGTGTAACCGAAACGAAAAGTAGAGCTGAATTCGAAAGGTGAATACCAACGTTTATTGGAACTTGCGCCACTTAATTGCATCATTCCCGCCGTTTGATTCAAAGAATTAAATTTACCTACGACGCAACTGCTCAAGCTACCAATGTCTAAACCACTATTCAAAAAGGTTAGTCGGTCATTTGTTCCGTCAAAGTCCAACGCCGGCTTCCCGTTCTCAGTAAGCACCGCAGTGCCGTTGTAAATCTGCGGTTGTAGTGCGTTGCTTCCCGTGCCTCCGACAGGTTGGTCGGCGTGGTTGCCGTTGACCGACTGGTCCCACCAGCGAGTGACGTATCCCGTACCTGTCGTACAGAAGTCTGCGATGGCCTGAGTGTCAAGGTCGCCGTTCGCGTCAAAGCCGATGTTTGTCTCGTCATCATCGCCGGGATTACCCGCGCCCATATCCCTGCGGATACGCATGCAGATAACCGCCTTGTCTGACAACTGCCGGACGGAGTAGGCTGCGGCAGCTCCTGTGTAGGTGGCGAGAAGGCCCGACGTAGGCTGGTCGGTGGGTTGGTAGATGAGGTAATCAGAGTTGATGTTGGTCTCGATGCCGGTGCGGTTGCTGCTTTGGTCACTGTCCCAGAAAATAATTTCCTGACTGTTGCCATCTAACCCCAGCGAGCCTGTACCGTTGCCCGCCATAAGTTGCGTGAATGTTGCTGTACCCGTGTTTGTACTGGGTGACCCGTAGGTTACACCATTGTAGTACATCGTCATCGTACCGCTTGCACGATTTGCGAAAGAGGTGTATTGGTCGCCAGCGGTAGCTGCCGGGAAGTTTAAAAGGTCACTATCACTGCCGGTGAATCTCCATCGCATACGCGTTGTAGTAACAAAATAGGAACCAAAGTTTCCACTTGTACCACCATAGCCCGCGTCAGAAACTTGTGCAGTTTGAACGTTCACGAAGCACAAGTCAGACGCAAACGAAATAGTGCTGTAAGTCAGGTATTGACTTCCGTTGGTGGATAGCGCGGGCTTCCCGTTCTCAAGTATCAAGTCGGTATTGACCGTCCCCGAATGGATTTGCGGTTGGCTTCCATTGGTCGTTTGCTCCGCGTGGTTTGCGTTTCCACTCTGGTCTTTCCACTCGTCCACGAAACACGAAGCCGTCACCGTCAAAGAATCGGGATTGGTGTAGGTCGTACCGTTCACCGTCCCCACATTGAGGAACTGCCCCAACGTCGTCGCCGTTACTAACGCGCTTGCGTTGCTGATGGCCGAGTCCAAAGAGATGACCCCGGAATCGAAAGCAATATCCGCCTCGTCGTCGTCGCCCGTGCCTCCTGCGGTCTCCCTACGGACACGCATGGCGGCTCCGGTATATGAAGAGATACCGACCGCACTATCTAAGAGACGCACCGAGTAGGCCGCCGCAGGTGAAGGGACAGCCGGAGCCCCACCAGAAATAGTCAGCCCATCAATTTCAGCAACACTAGCCATATTAAATGGGGTCTTCTGGTAACCAACCCAAAGCCTCAGCCTCCGCTTGGGTGAGCTGTGTCGAGGTGGACGGGATGAGCTGCCCGAAGGGAACGCTACCGCCCTTGTTGGCGTCGATGTACATAACGAGCCCGTCCTTCTCCGCTTGCGGTACTTCGGGCAGGAGCAAAAGCAGCTCCGTCAGGTCGACAGCGGGGTTGATATACACCTCTTCGGTGGTGTCTCCTACGATAGCCACCTGACCCGTATCCGGGTGGGTGATGCGCGGGTAGTAGTACTTGGTTATGTCCTGCGGACTCTGCAAAGACTGAGGGCGCCGGAGGCACCAAACTTGAGCGTCCAGCGCCTCGGCGCGTTCTGCTGAATCCATGCCCTCAATGGGCTCGACGGGGAGGTATACTGTTGCCATTATGGTATGTTGAAGTGAGTCATGACGTTGGTCTCGATGCCGGTGCGGTTGGTGGATTGGTCAGCGCTCCAGTATATAAACTCCTGAACCTTTGCATTTGCATAAAATTGATTGTTGAAGGTGCCAAGAGCTGCTTGTTGGTCGCTCGATATTCCTGTGTCGCGTGTTGCTGTGCCAATCAAAGAGCCATCAATAAACGCGCTCATATTGCCTTGAGTCGTTCCCGCTATCATGGTACTCAATTGTTGGTCAGTAGTTGCTGTTGTTGATACTGCTTTGGATACACTTGCGTATCCAAAATTAAAATCACCCAAGTCTTGATAACCTACGTACCACCTCTTATTGGTTGGTGAAGTGCCGCCGCTCATAGATAGCACAATACTGGTTTGGCTAGTAGTATTATGCTTAGTTACTATAAAGACTGAAAGGTTGCCAATATCTAAACCGGTGTTGTCAATAGGGAACTGGTCCAAAACGCCGTCAAAACTAAGTGCAGGCTTTCCGTTCTCAGTAATCACCGCCGTACCGTTGTATATCTGCGGTTGCAGTGAGTTGCTTCCCGTGCCTCCGACAGGCTGGTCGAGGTGGTTGCCGTTGACCGACTGGTCCCACCATCGAGTGACGAATCCCGTACCTGTCCCGCAGAAGTCGGAGATGGCCTGAGTGTCAAGGTCGCCGTTTGCGTCAAAACCGATGTTTGTCTCGTCATCATCGCCGGGATTACCCGCGCCCATATCCCTACGGATACGCATGCAGATAACCGCCTTGTCTGACAACTGACGGACGGAGTACGCTGCGGCGGCATCAGTACCGCCCGTGGCACTGCCGTAATCGTAGAGCAGGCCCGACGTAGGAGCGTCGGTGGGTTGGTAGATGAGGTATTCGGAGTTGATGTTCTCCTCGATGCCGCTTCTATTGCCCGCCGCGTCTTGGTCTGTGGGGTAGATAATCCACTCGTTGATGTATCCGTCAAATTGGTTTATTGTACTATTCCATCCACCTAAATAGATTTGGTCCATGCCAACAGAGCCAGCGTCCTGCCTACCTTCAATGACCATACTCCCGTTCTGCCATACCGTGGAATCCGTACCGTCGGCTAACGAAGTGAGTAAGTGCTGACCTATTCCTGAAACTCCCACATTCCTATCCAATGACCCCCCATACCAGTATTTCCACTTTGTCCCATTATCGGCCATGTTGTTTACGCCACCACTGAAACCTTGAAGGCTCCAGATATACTTAGTTCCACCGAAGGCTTGCGTTAAGGTCAAAGAGTGGAATACCGTCAAAGGTTGGCTTACGGTAGTAAATGAGGACGAACCCAACGCATTCGAGCCGTCGAAGTAGATTGCGGGAATACTGCTGGTTCCGTCGGTGACCACGCTTTGCGTTGTCCCATCATATATTTTCGGCTGAAGGGACGGACTTCCTGCCGTCGGTTGTTCTATGTCTCTTCCATTTGTGGATTGCTCATACCAAGTGACCACAAATCCGTTGTTACTGCCACAATGCGTTCCAATGGCTGCCGTGTCAAGGTCTCCATTGGCATCGAATCCAATGTCCGTCTCGGTATCTGTCCCGTCTTCACGGACACGCATACAGCTTCCAACATAAGCAGAACGCAATTTGCGGACGGAATAGGCTGCCGCCGCGCCCGTGTAGGTGTCAAGCAGGAAAGCCGGAGCAGCAGCAGTAACCGTCAGCCCGTCAAACTCAGCCACGTTATCAATGGCAGTTCCGTTGAGTGCGCTTATATCAGGCAATTTTAATCCAGTCTTGAGAAGGAGTGAAAAGAACCTTGGCGCGAGCACCACCCTCGACGCCAATCTGGTGGGCTACAACACGAGAGTATTCGTCAGTAGCAGCAGGCTGGGTAGCCGTAAGCTCACCCGCCGTAGCGCCGTCAGTGACATACAAAATATTGCCCGCCACACCCGGGTTGTGGTCCAAGACGCCAATGCCCTGAATGAGCATGCCGTTAGTGGCTGGGACAGTGCCTAAAGCCATAGCAAGCAAGCCCTTGGTGGTGGCCTCGCCGCCTACGTTGGCATCGACGGCGACCCAAGTGCCAGTATTGAATGTGTACACCTTGCCTGCCGTAGTGCCGCCAGTACCGAAATAGACCACCGTCCCCTCAGCATCGCCAGCGTTAGTAGCGGCCGCAGTCTCAGCCTTGAAATTTATCTGAGCACCACTAACAGAACCCTGAAGCGTAGCCTTGACAGTGTCAGAGAAAGACAACTGCCCGGAGCCGTCAGTGACCATAGGCTGGTTCTGAGCTCCGTCAGCGGTGGGAAGCGTAAGCTCGTATGTCGCCGCAGCAGCATGGGCAGGGCTCTTGATGGTGACCCCGTGACTGTTCTGCTCGCAGTTGAACTTGATGGCGCCCACGTTGGTTCCGCCAGCGTCTTGATTACCCCGGACCTCAACGACGCCAGTGCCGTTAGAATCAAGAGCGATATTCCCGTTGGTCGTGCTGGTGTCGATTTGGAAACCCTGAACGTCGAGGTTGCCGCCAAGCTGTGGGGTAGTATCGCCCACAACATTGCCCGTTATCTGGATAGAACTGCCAGAGGCAATAACTTGAGTGTTGGTGCCAAGACCTTGAATGTCAAGAGCTCCCGTAAGATTGTTCAACGAAGACACCCCGCCAGAGGATGGGGTCTCAGGTTGCCAACCGTTGGCAATGTCATAAGTAAGCACCTGACCGTCACCGGGAACCGTAGCCGCAACATCGTTGAGGTCGGCAAGGTTAGCGTTGAGACTGATGGTGCCCGTACCAGTGATAGTGCCCCCAGTAAGACCCGTCCCGGTAGCAACGCTGGTTACCGTGCCCACCTGAGCACCGGCAGCGATGCCGTCGAGTTTAGCTTTGTCAGCCGCACTCATAGAACCCGCAGCACTAACCGTAGCCGCAGAGATACCAATGTCAGGAGTAGCCCCCCCAGACGAAGTGATAGGAGCCGTACCCGTAACGGCAGTGACGCCACCGCCAGAGCCGCCGGGTAAGTTGCCGACCTGAATCTTCTTGGTGACGTTAGCTGCAACGTCAACGATAGCCAATACGTCAGTGCTTACCGCTGTAGTTAGCTCGGCTAAGTCCGTTATCTTTTTATCTGGCATCTTATTGTGTTATCAGAAATCCCGTGCCGTCTTGTAAGGTAATCTTACCCAAGTCCTGCTGAAGGATATAGTTAATAGGCGGAGGAGGGATAACGCCACCGCTGCCACCACTGCCCGTACCCGTTCCGTCAGAACCCTTAATGGCATTATTGATACCTATCTGAATAGGCATGTTACCAGAGGGCTATAATGTCGTTAGGTGACATAGTGCCGCTGTCAAGAACGCGCTTGACCTGAACAGGAACGAAAGCGCCAGCAACAACAGAAAAAGTGACGTCGTCGCCCCCGATAGTCAAGACACGGATAGCGCCGGCTAAACCGCTCTGCAAAACGCATCCGTTGTTGTCGTCGGCATAGAGAGTATATGCCTCTCCGTTAGCCATAATATCCGCACTGAGGCTAAGCGTGCCCGCATCATCGAAAGCCGTAACCGTAGCCACAGTGCTGTCGGTAGTGTTGTACACGATATACCCAACTAGGTTGCTGGTGAACGAAGCCGAACTGTCGACGAGCTTGTTTGCCGTAGTCCCGTCGGTGGTGCCACTAGCGGAAGGACCAGCAACGTTAGGGATGTTGATGGTGTCGCTAGGGATGACCTTGAGCGCACGCTCGACTTGGAGTTTTTGATATGCCATTACTTACCAAATGGGAATTGACGGTTCAATGAATCTTTGCGGCGACCACATCCGCAATCCTTGCCCGTGGCCTTAGACACCTTGTCTACCACGTACTTAACTCCGGTGGCCTTAGTGACCTTCTCTACCGCGTCGCCGAGTCCTTTCATGCCCCTAAGTTAATACTTTCCTTTCCGACCGCTGGGGCTCGCCTTCTTGCTTCCGCCCTTGCCAGCCCATAACTTCTTGCACGCCCAGTAACGAGCCGTCAGCTTGTCGTTGGCCGTATCACATTTGTGGCGTGCCTTGAAACTCTTACGCGCCGCAGCACTGTAGTTGTGACCGTAACCCTTTGCACCAAAATGGATAATCTTCTCCTTACCATTGGCACAAGCCTTGACCATCATCTTCTTGCCCTTGCTCGTAGACCGCGTAGGCGAGTTGCACTTCATCTTACTCTTCTCTGCCATCACGTACTCTTTGCTTGGATGACAATCCAGTTGACGCCGTCAGACCAGACAGCAATACCGTTGTACACCTTGTTAATCCTATACGATGCCTCCCCGTCAATGGTCTCAGAACCCGGAGCATAGATATCGACCTTGTCCTGTGCCGTGACAGTGCCGTCGTTGACGATACGCAGAAAACGATAAGGAATAGCCGCAGCAGAAGGCAACGTAAGGTTGTGAGTGCCAGAACCACCGACCCAAGTCAAGTCGACAATATTTTTGCTCGTAGTAATAGTAGATGACCCGCCGGGACCGACAGTCATAAACTCAGGCTCCAAAACAGCTACGCCGCCAACGTTGTTGAGCGTATTGTCAATGGTGACGTTGTTGCCGCCAGACTGAGAGAGACCGATACCAGTACCAGCCGTGAGCTGGACAGTAGAGTTGAGGCCGCTGACAGCATCCAAGTTTAAGTCTACGTTGTCGCCGTCGGTGCTAGAGTTGAGCGTATACACGTCAGAAGTGCCCACAGCACCAATCTCCTCAATGGTATACGCATCGCGCAAAGCGTCGCGACTCGCACTGCCACGGTCAGCGGTGTCAACGCTCGCGGCGACGCCGTGGAATTTTGTTCCTGCGGGAATAGGCATTACGCTTGAATTTTTTTACAAGATACGGAATGACCCAGCGGGCAAGGCGCTTGACGCTCTTGCGGCTGAGGAACCGGATAACTTTACTTCCTACTGACACGAGCCGCAGGAGTGTTAGGAACGAACTGACCCTTGCCGCGCTTCTTCTTCTTCGCCGTAGCAGCACGCTCGGCCTTGCTTAGACTCTTGGCCTTAGATAGGGGCAGGCAC